>Ga0123342_1007016_pt1 | contig 15194 bp, 11 predicted proteins | sample Turbeawhitnodule_FD_89960 | JGI IMG/M metagenome (GOLD analysis project Ga0123342, IMG submission 89960) | Root nodule microbial communities of legume samples collected from Mexico - Turtle bean Mexico white nodule | ecosystem: Host-associated > Plants > Roots > Nodule | place: Mexico: Nepantla... | reverse complement strand
TTCTAACAATCCAAATATATCCAAAAAGTTATTTAACAATAGTAATCCAAAATAAACTATGCTAAAATAATAATAATAGCAATATCCATATATGTATACAAAATTTTGGATTGATCGAAAATAATTTAGGTTGATCTAAATGACACCAGAGAACACCAGAAATTTTGGATAGATCGAAAATATTTTAGGTTGATCAAGATTACACCAGAGAGCACCAGAAATTTTGGATTGATCGAAAATATTTTAGGTTGATCTAAATGACACCAGAGAGCACCATAAATTTTTGGATTGATCGAAAATATTTTAGGTTGATCGAAATGACACCAGAGAGCACCATAAATTTTGGATTGATCGAAAATATTTTAGGTTGATCGAAATTACACCAGAGAGCACCAGAATTTTTGGATTGATCGAAAATATTTTAGGTTGATCGAAATTACACCAGAGAGCACCCAGGAATTTTGGATTGAACGAAAATATTTTAGGTTGATCGAAATCACACCACAGAGCACCCAGGAATTTTGGATTGAACGAAAATATTTTAGGTTGATCGAAATCACACCACAGAGCACCCAGGAATTTTGGATTGAACGAAAATATTTTAGGTTGATCGAAATCACACCAGAGAGCACACAGGAATTTTGGATTGAACGAAAATATTTTAGGTTGATCGAAATCACACCAGAGAGCACCCAGGAATTTTGGATTGAACGAAAATATTTTAGGTTGATCGAAATCACACCAGAGAGCACCCAGGAATTTTGGATTGAACGAAAATATTTTAGGTTGATCGAAATTACACCAGAGAGCACCCAAGAATTTTGGATTGCACGAAAATAGTTTAGTTTGATCCAAATCACGAGCACACAAAATAACAAAGTCTCTGCTATAGCTGAAATTACTCTAAATCAACATCAAACAACCGAGACTTAACAACATTATAATTGTATAACAACAACCATATATCAATTTCACATTCAAATCTCAATCAATTTCTAATATACTTAAAACAAACAATTCTAGAAGAAAGTTTGAGACTGGTGACCAAGTCACCCTCACATCCAGATCTTCTAGCCTAATGTTCTATTGGAAATTAAGGCTAGCTTCCCTTACCTGAAAATTAGCAAATATTCGCTAAGAGCTCCAAATCCACCAAGAACTTAATGGTAACATAATCTGCACCACAGAGTCCTAATAAAAAATCTAACTATATCATTAGGACCTTGAGCTAACAGAGATTAACCCTGAAGCTAAAAAGGTCACATGCAAAGCAAAGACAAAAACAACCTAACAAGTTCAAAATTTGACTCAAAGAGAAGAGCAAAAATGAACTTATCTATCAGATATTCTGATCGGACAATCTTGTAGTACTTACTGCCAGGAATCTGATGGAGGACTCTGATCGTCGAACTGATGAAGTCAGAATCTTAGAGAGAAGAGAGAGGAAATGAAAAGAACTTTCTAGAGAGATGGTGGTTCTTTTTAAAATGAAACCTGAATAACAGAATTTCTATTTATATGCTCTTTTAAATTTAATAATAAAATATTCCGATGTTATTTTAATTTTACCACTTCTATTCTAGTACTATTTTTCTCAATCCTTACATAATGTAATAATTATTTTTTCCAAGTACAAAATCAAATAGTTAATACTTAATTAAAAGTCATAATTTTTTTTATGTATAATTGAATTAAAACTTAATTAAGCTTTTCTTGTATGAGTTATTACATTAAAATAATTACTTAATCATTTTCAGTTTTTGAGCTTTATGAGATATAGAAAAATTGAAATAGAATTAATTTTGATTTAGTACAGTGAGGACAAAAGATTCTGATTATGAAATCTGCATTCCATGTCTGCATTACATTGCTGTGTGGTGTGGCCCACTTTTCCTTCTGACGATGTCGTTTTCAGCTTCCAAAATAAACAGAACAGCCCCAACTTCCACCAGCACAGTGCCACAGTAGCCACTGTGATCTCCTTCACCTTTATTTCCTATGACATAATAATCATAATAATAATAAAAATAAAAATAAAAATAAAAATAATATAAATAAGAATTAAAAACTTTACACAAATAAGCACAACATAACAAAAGCTTTTCATTTGATTCATTGATCCATTAATTTCCCCTGTTTTCAGCATTTACACTCATGTGATTGACACAAGACGAAGGCTTTTCCATTTTCTTCCCTGTACAACTTCAGTTCTCTCTTCCTTAGGGTTTATACAAGCTTTCACAAAGGGAACTCCATTGATTCTGTTCTTCTGGGTCCAAAAAAATGAAGAGGGGTAGTAAAGTAGACCTGTTTGTTCTGCCCAACAGGCTCACACTGCTTCAGATTTTCATGGTGGTGATGCTCTTTTACTTGCTTTTCATGAGCTTTGAAATCCCTCTCGCTTTCAGAGCCGGGTTGGGTTCCGAAAATGGCGCTGTTTTCCTCACCGACGCATTGCCCATGCCCGTGCCACTCTTGCTTGAAGAACCGGATCATGGGGTACAAATTCGCGGGCCCAGAGGGTTGAAGTTGGAGAAAGTTTCCTCCTTGATGTTCAACGGGAGCTTCTCGGAGGGTTCAGAGCTGCACAAGGTAGCGCGGCACGCGTGGGTCGCTGGAGAGAAGCTCTGGGGGGATGTGGAGAGTGGGAAAGTGAAGAGCTTTGCAAAGGTGACGGTTGAAAACGGGTCGGACTCGTGCCCGAATTCGGTTTCGGTTTCCGGGGCGGAGTTTCGGGGGAAAGGGGTGATGGTGCTGCCGTGCGGACTGACGCTCTGGTCGCACGTGACGGTGGTGGGGACGCCGCGGTGGGCGCATGCGGAGAGGGACCCTAAGATAGCGGTAGTTAGGGAGGGGAATGAGGCGGTGATGGTGTCGCAGTTCATGATGGAGTTGCAGGGGTTGAAGGCTGTGGACAAAGAGGAACCGCCGAGGATTCTGCATTTCAATCCTAGGTTGAGAGGGGATTGGAGTGGGAAGCCTGTGATTGAGCAGAATACTTGCTATAGGATGCAGTGGGGTTCTGCTCTCAGGTGCGAGGGGTGGAAGTCTCGTGCGGATGAGGAAACTGGTGAGTCTTTTTCTAAGGTTTTTTAAACGTGTTATTATTATATTATCATCATTTCTCTGTTTATTAAATTCATAGGATAGGACAAAGGTTAGGTGAAGTATTGTTGTCCATGTTTTGGGTGTTGGTCTCGTATCAGAATTTAAGTTTCACTCTGATAATGTGCGTGGACGTTAGTGGCAAATGTTTTGGGATGAGGAGTTTGCCGACTGTGTGGGTTAGGAAGTGGATTTTGGGGTTTTCATTGTAATGACAATGGGGGCACTCTTTGGTTCGTGAATTTGTTTTAGAATGGGGACTGTTTGTTGTGTCAGATGAAAAAAGTAAAACAGATTTAGATGTGATCTTATCTTTTTACATTATTGAACCATTGTGTTTTGCTAAATTAATAAATGTTGACTATCCTGACTTGGTTTTTAACTGAGCAAAATGGCATTGGGGAGTCCATGTAGCCCACCTCACATGGTGGGATGGCTTGTGTTGTTGACAGTGAGGACTCTTTTTTGTTCATTGGAGTTGATTTTAGAGTGGGGACTGTCTGTGCTTTGAGTTGGAAATGACAAAAAGGTTTTAGTTTTGATCCCATCTTTTCAATGTTAAGTTGGACTATTTTGACCTGGTCTTTAACCCAACAAAATGACAAAATGTAGCTAACTTCCCTTAGTGTTCTAAGGCATTAGTCGTTGTTGTCTATGATGACTTTGGATACCCTGACTTGATGAATGTCAATGGATCTCGAATTTAAATTTAAAAGAGAAGATCTAGAAGATTTTCATTCTGTAGTCTTCAATTTCATTCTCTTTTGTGAATGTGGACATCTTGCATGCATTCTTGCATTTTCTTTAACTGCTGTGTGTCTTAATTCAAGGGACATTTTTTTGTTTTTGCTGAAAATTTCTTATTTTTTTGTGAAGTTGATGGACATCTAAAATGTGAAAAGTGGATTCGTGATGACAACAATCGTTCTGAAGAATGGAAAACAACATGGTGGTTGAACAGATTGATAGGAAGAAAAAAGAAGGTGACAGTTGATTGGCCATATCCTTTTGCAGAGGGTAAGTTATTTGTTTTGACCATAAGTGCTGGCTTGGAAGGGTACCATGTTAGTGTGGATGGAAGGCATGTGACATCCTTTCCCTATCGCACGGTGGGTACACTAATCTTATCTCCTTCTGTAGGAATGCATGAATATCTTACATGTTTGTGTTATATTCATATTTCACAGGGATTTGCTCTTGAGGATGCTACTGGACTATCCATAAATGGGGATGTTGATGTGCACTCTATATTTGCTGCTTCCTTACCTACATCACATCCTAGCTTTGCTCCTCAGATGCATCTTGAATTGCTTCCTCAGTGGAAAGCTCCTCCTCTTCACAATGTGAATGTGGATCTTTTCATTGGTATTCTTTCTGCTGGAAATCATTTTGCTGAAAGGATGGCTGTGAGGAAGTCCTGGATGCAGCACAAGCTAATCAAATCTTCACATGTTGTGGCTCGATTTTTTGTAGCCTTGGTAAAAGATCACTGCATCATCTACACACCCAAATAATGATAATTTTTTTATTTATAATAATTACGTAGTGTTTTTTTATCTTACTGTTTTTCCGTTTTCATATGATAGCATGCGAGGAAGGATATAAATGTGGACATAAAGAAAGAAGCAGAGTATTTCGGTGATATTATTATAGTCCCATACATGGATCATTATGACCTTGTTGTGTTGAAGACCATAGCTATCTGTGAATATGGGGTGAGTGATGGGAGAGGAGTTGAATATTGCTTATTTATGTACATATTTTAATATTTTATCATCTCTTAGCTTGCATAATCATTTAACCGTTATTGAATATGCTTCTTGCAGATTCATGCAGTGGCTGCTAATTATATCATGAAGTGTGATGATGACACATTTGTCAGAGTGGATTCTATCGTAAATGAAGTAAGAAAAGCTCAAACTGATAGAAGTCTCTACATGGGAAATATGAATTACCACCACAGGCCTCTTCGCTACGGGAAATGGGCTGTAACTTATGAGGTACAATTTTCATATCAATTACTCTTGAAGTACGGATCTCTATTTTGAAATCTGTTTATAATCATACAGTTCGCCTTTGTTACTGTGTGTTTATTCTGTAATTATCATGAAATGTTGTAGGGTGGTCTCAGTGTAGCAGAATTTGAACTTTTCATTACTGGTTGTACGGTTACTGATTGTTTCTTTTATAAAAAAATGTATCCCTTTTATTTGAGTGTTATTAATGCTGGTGCACAATTTTCCCCTTTTAGCTAAAATCAGTTTATTAGTGGCATAGTTATCTATAGCACACTATACTATAGCAGGATTGGAGTTGCCATGGGCTGCTCCAAGTTTGAATAACGATCTACTTTTTAATAGCAGCCATAGCAGCACTAGAATAAACTTTCTAATATCCATTTTTTCCCTCTAAACAGCATGATTTTGGGAGACTTTTAGGGGCAAAGGTGAGATCTCTCTCCCTTTTTAGAATCTAAGAAAAGCTCATTGGATGTAATTACCCTTTGCTTCTTTCAACTGTGCAACACCAACACTATTCAGCCGTTCCCCACCTATCTCCAGTAGTATTTCCCACAGCACCCACCTTCATTCATTGCTCCACTCAGAAGAACTCTGAATCATCCCTATTCTTAATTCTCAACCTTCTGGGTTCTTTTCTATGCAACATCTTCTTTCTCTTTTTATTGTATGTTTATTTGAAATATGAATGTTTTGAATTTGGTTTGTTTCCTTGACTCTTTTGCTGTTTCATGGTGTATTTTGCTTGAAAACTATGGCATTTTATTGTTAAAAACATATAGTTAATTTTGACCTTTTTTTAAATTGTGGGGGCTCTTTTGACCCTTTTTTGTCTTTGTCCTTTACTTTCAGGAATGGGTAGAGGAAGAGTATCCTATCTATGCCAATGGTCCAGGTTACATAGTCTCTGCTAACATTGCTCAATTCATTGTATCTGAATTCGAGAAGCGCAAATTAAAAGTATGCAATGTTACATTTTCTTGACTATCTATTCCTGATTTCTATCTTCTGCTTTGGTGTATATGTGCATGTCTTTGCATGCATGCATACACATGGATTAGTTAATATCTCAGTTTTATTAATTCTAACATACACTGAAGGAAGTTGTTGGCTGTTGATGATACCCAATTTTTACATGGTGCAGTTATTTAAAATGGAGGACGTGAGCATGGGAATGTGGGTGGAGCAGTTCAACAGCACAAGAGCAGTAGAGTATGTGCACAACTTGAAGTTCTGTCAATTTGGGTGCATTGAAGAGTACTACACTGCACATTACCAATCACCGAGACAAATGACATGCATGTGGGAAAAATTGCAACATCAAGGAAAACCACTCTGTTGCAACATGAGATGACAAATGTGGTAGGTATAGGTGATGTGTAGAACAAGATGAAAGTGAAAGGAAAATGCACAGCTAGTTAGGCCAGATCCATGATTATAATATAGCTCTGTATATAAGAACTTTTTCTGAAGAGGGGGGTTTCGGGGGTTTTACTTGAAAATGGTGAGGATTCTTGTGCCAAGTTTTTATGTTTTAGGTTTCCCCCTATTTTGATCCATACCCCTCCACCTAAAAGAATAGACGGTGTAGGTATATCATGGTACATCTTACATAGAGTTAAAGTTGGATGCTACAGGATTCTGGTAAAGGAACAAACCAATGGTTTGTAAATTTGTAACATGGAGCAAAATGGCACAGAAGCAGAATAAATTACTTCTCTGCTTTCACTTCATTTTCCTATGTTCTTTCATGCATTAAACAAGTTGCCATCTTTCACCTTGAACAGGTATTTACTGAGTGGATTTTATTTCTCTCAAGACAAAGATTGTATTTTAGAAGATAAAATGCACTTATAGTTGTTGATCAATACACATTTACAATGTCCTTTTATGGTGAATAACTTAAATTGTGATAAAAGATTACATTTAACTACTGACATTTAAAGAAAAAATATTAGAATTTAATTTAAAGATGGATAGAATATTAATAATTTAAAGAAGTAGATGATTATGAATATCAAATATACTTGTAAACATAGAATGTTAAGCAATAGTTGACAGAATTATATTTTGCTACTAGAAAAGGTAGTGTGAAAAAATCTCTAAAAATAAAGAGAGGATATTAAGAATAATTATGTGGGAAGCAGGCCAAAGTGTTAAGAGACTAAGGCTGTAAAAGGGCAGTAGGGATAGAGTCTTACTTAGTCATTATGTTTGTAACTTTAAAGTTTTGTGTTCAGCTGGTTTTTTTTTAGAACCAACTCTGTTATGGGCAGAGACTCTTTTCTAAAAGACAAGGTTCTTTGTGTAAGAGTGTTGTTATGGGTAGGGGCAGCTTCAAAGCTTATGCTCTTTGTGTAAGTAGAGCGTCTATTTTCTTTGTCTTGGTGTGTTGAAAGTTTTAACCAGATATGATTTATTTATAAGGGTTGAGACACCCCTAAATGTCTCATTTTATTTTATTAATTTATTATTGAAAAATAAAATAAAATAATTAATTGTCAGCAAACTTTTTATTCTAATTTATAATATAAAAATAGATTAGTATTTAACAGTAAAAAGTGTTATACTCTTAAGTAAATGGCATCATTAAAATTTATGTTTTTTTATGTTTTGAACAGGGATTATTTATTTATTATATTTATATTTTCACGTAAAAGTAATAAAAAAACCCTACTGTTCCATTTTCATTTTGTCAAACTCTGACAAACCAAGTTGGCTGGCCCTAGAAAGATATTTATATATTTTTTAAATATAAATGTTACCAAACATTAAAGTCTATTTTTTTGTATGTATTTCCTTAAATTTTTAGTCTTCTAAAAGAATCAATATATACATATAAATTTATTTTATAAAATTAATTACTCTAATATTGATATAAAAATTATATTCAAAGCAAAATGAATTATTAATATATTATTTAAGTAAATTTTAATAATTTAAATTATTTTTATAAAATAAAAATCTCGAACTTTCTTTTTGGTAAATCTATTTGAAGCTTTGTCAAGACTGATTCTCTTTGCACCCAATCAATTTAGACTGACACCCAATTGTATATGCAGAAAAATACTAAAATGTCTTTAAGGAAATCGAAATTAGGTTAAGTGAAATCTGCACCCAATCACAACACCCAACCCCTTATTTTGTTGGCAAAACAGCAGCTGTCACCGCCTTCTTCGTTTTCGTTTTCGCACTCAACCCAGCAACCACCTTCGTTTTCCAATTCTCCCGTTCGCATTTCTCCTCTGAGGCAGCAAAAGCTTCACTTGAGCGAGCCCTTCAACGAACACAAACCTAGGAGCGAAGGACGTCCATTATTGTGGTCACTGAGGCATTGTCTGTGAGGGAGTTCGACATCATTAGAGAACAAAGCCACCAAAGAAGATAATGTGAGTTTTAACATGTCCTGTGCATTCCTGATACTTTTATTCGGAAGTGATTTTTGACTTTTGGATTTTCTTATCCGAAAGTGATTTATTTGCTGCGGATGACTTCGTCTGGAAGGTTGTGTGTATACTTCCGCATCTCCATATCCATAACACATTTAACTCTTCTGGATATGTACATCCGTTATACAAAACCCTATTCCGGATGATGATATCCGTAAGTCATTTTCCTTCTACGGACATTGACGTCCGGAAGCTTCAATTCCAAATGTTAAAGAAGACAAAGGCAGAATGGGGTTTTAAAAAGTTTGTCGGGTGCAAGAAGCAATTGATTGGGTGCAGGAAGTAATTGTCCTTTTGTCAATTTATTCCTAAATGGGTTTGACCAAGATTCTTTAAATGGTCTTAACTTGACTTGTGCTATTTTGATTGTTTTTCTATAATTTTTGGAAATTCTATTAATTTGTTAATGAACATTGTAATTGCATTCTACACCTAAGAATTTCAATCTGCACTCCTATATAATTTTAAATGATCAATTTGCCCTTTCGAAAATAAATGTCCAATGTAGGCGGTAATGTGTTGGTTTGGAACATTTTTCAGGTTTTGTTCTTGGTGGTTGGAGATGGTGGTTGGGATGGTATTGGTTTAGTTGAAAGGTGGTTGCTGGAGTTGGTTTTGATGAGTCTACATTTTTTCATTTTGCATTTTAAGTTTCATAATATACAACTCCCTGATTTTTTTATTGTAAATTTCAAAATGGTATAAGTTTTTTTTATATATATATTTAAGAACATAGAATCTAGGAATACAAATATGTATTTTGGAACGTAGAATCCAGAATACATATTTCTATTTCAAATTCTATGTTCCGAAATATAATTCATGAAATTTTAACATTTATTTTGAATCTTTGTATTTTTTCTTTATAATTGAAAATGTGATGTGATGTATTTAGTGGTATTTGTTGAATATAAAGATGCAATCTCAACGATGGAGCAAAATATCGGACGAAGTCGATAAGTTATTTGATATGGATGAGTCCAACATTATGAAGTTAGTGATATCTCAAGATGAATTGGTTGGAAGAGACTATGTTCGACCATTTACAATTGATGAGATAAGTGTCTTTTCATTAATTATAGTTGAAGAATTGTGACATGCGATATTCTAAAAATGTGTTGCATATGTGTAGGTATTTGGTATGCGAGATAAATTACTTCAATGGGTGCATAAAATGACCTTTAAACTAGGTTTTGTAGTTGTCATATTTGTTAGAATATGTGGCTTGAAACAAGAGGGAAGGTGAATTGTTTTCGCAAAGCTTTTGCAATTACCGGTGTTAGATTGAAAACTTCAATTAAATAAACTAATTGATTAATCTGTTCAACTACTGGATATAAAAAAGCTTAACAATTATATAACCAAAAATTGAACCTGTTGATTTTAGAAATCAATTGATTGTTTTGTGTGCAAAACACTGAAAAGAATATATATCACAAATATCATAGTAGGAAAGAGAAAATTCACACAAAAGAATTGTATTGGTTCACTCTTAACCAAGAGCTTCATCTAGTCCTCAACACACCACTGGAAATTCACTAATGCAATTAAACTAGATTACAAAAACAACCAAGAGTAGTGATCTTGAACTCTTCAAGAACATACCACACCCTTAACAAAACATAAACTTTAGAAACATGTTTGAATCTATTTACAACACAAAAAGTATTAAATAATAAATTTAGAATACATGTTGGTTTTAAACAATTGAAGAACAGTAGACAAGATAACCCAGAACCTACCTCACACTGTAACAATGATCCAAGATTTCAAGAATGATTAAATGCTCTTTGATTTTCTCTCTTGAAAAATATTATGTAATCTCTTATATTTGTTATTCTTAAAATGAAAAGAAAGTTATCTTTATATAGAATTAAAAGATTGTTAAATTAGTTTGATCATTTAATAAAATCTGTTTAAATCAATTTAAAAGATAGTTTGAAAATCAAAACAACATTATGATAAAATTCTTTAATTGATTTTTAAAACAAACTAATTGTTTTCATTTTCTATTGAAAAAACCCGTTCATTTATCAAAATAACTATTGTTTTTACTAAAAAAAAGATAAAAGAAAAAATAAATCTTTAAAATCCTTTAAGTATTTTCAACCACTTGATACGATAAATTAATTTGTTAAAATAGTTATTGTAGTCATCAAACTTAAACATAAGCTATTCCAACTGATTTAAAATACGAATCAGCTAATTAAAATTAACACAGTTTTGAAAAACAAAACATTCAAAAGAGATTTCAAAACAAATTAACTTGGACCATATCCTAATTAACAACACAAAATCTAGTTAACTAGACACACCCACAATATATTCTTCATGAGAAATTTGTAAATCATCAAAGCCTCTTTGTTCAACAACATTTGTTAGAATTGTAGGTCTTAAACAAGAGGGGGGTGAATTGTTTATGAAAGATTTTTGCAAGTATAGAAGGTAAAGTGAAAGACTATGAGGAATCAATCAATTAGAAAATTGTTTAGCCAATTAGAAAACTGGTTTTAGTTTAATTGCAGAAAATTAACCTGTTATTTTTTAGAAACGACCGGTTGTTTATGAGAAATAGCCGGTTGTTTATACCAACAGTTTATAAAATCAAATATAAAGCAGTTTAAAGAGTGTAAGGAAGGAGAAATTCACACAGAGTATTTATACGGTTCACTCTTAACCAAGAGCTACATCCATTCCTCATTGAGAATTCACTAAGTAATCAAACCTTGATTACAACCAACACATCAAAGAGATGATCTTGAACCCTTCAAGAACACACACCACCTTTGGCAATCAACACACAGTTTTCATAACAACCTATAAAACTGCACAACACCAAGTCACACAAAATTTCAGTGATTAAGAAAGGAATAGAATACATCTCGGTACAATCAAAGATTAAAGTATAGAGAATACAGATAATCCTACTTCACACTTGAGAATGATCCAAAAGCTCTTTGAAATCTTGATAACTGATTTTGATTGATCTTTCTTAGTTAGTTAATGACTAGGAGCGTAAAACAACCTTTTTATACTCCAATCAGTTGGTCAAAGCATTTAATTCAAGAACCAAAATCATTTTGAATCATTTAAAACATATTTGCATAGCTTAATAGAATTCTGTTAAGGTTTTCATAAAATTAATCGATTGAAATCACGAATCAATCAGTTGAATTGGCTTGATAGCAAAGTCAAACAAAGTCAAGCTTTTTAAATCCTTTTCAAAAACCACTAAGTGTAAAACAATCGGTTGAATCGACATTTCAACAGGTTGAATTTTCACTTTATTAAGAAACATATCGTTTTCAAAAGGATTAAGATTCATTTAACCTGGGATCATCACAAGGAGTGGATTAACAAATTCAACTACTTCTAGACACACACACACACAACCAATAACAAGGATCTTTATGCATTCCACTTGGATTTGGAGGCATCAAAGCACCTTGTTCAACAATATTGAGGTCTGCCAAAGAAAATGGACAACGAGAAAGGAACACTTGTGTGTTGCTAGGTTGTGAAAAAGGTGATAGGTATAGTAAATAGATAGACAATTTAGAAGTGACTGTAATTGATATAAGAAAATATGTGTCCTTTTAAATTGCAGGACAAACCATTTGCCGATGGAGAACGTTGGGTGTTGAGGAAAATATGTGGTGCTCATAACCATGGATTGTCTAATACATTAGTTGGTCACCCTTATGTTGATAAATTAAAAGTGAATGAGCCTTCGATGGTTATTGACATGACTTAGGGTTTAATAAAGTCAGCAAACATATTACTTATTTTGAAAAAGCACGATTAGGATAATACTACAACAATAAGACAAGTTTACAATGTTAGATATGCATACAAGAGATCACATAAAGGAGACAAAATTTAAATGTAGCAGTTGATGATGTTGCAAGAGCGTGACAATTATATTCACTAGAGTCAGTGTAATGAGTTTGTACATCTTGTTATATATATTTTTTGGACACATCTGGATGAGATTAAGTTGGTGAATGCATTCAACATTTTCTTTTGATGGACAACACATATAAAATCAACAAATATAGGTTGTATTTGCTTGAAATAGTTTGTGTGACATTCACGAAATTGACTTTCTCTGATACTTTTGTGTTGTTAGCAACAAAGTGAGAAAACAACTTCATTTGGGCCCTTCAAAGATTTATAAGATTGTGTTTAGGGCAAATATGTTCCCTAAAGTAATTTTTAGTGACATAGATCTTGTTTTATTAAATTCATTTAGTAATGTGTTTCCCGAAGCCACCAACCTTTTGTGTCGATTCAATAATAATAAGAATGTTAAATTAAAGTGTAAAATGTTAGTGGACTCTAAAGTTTTGGGAATTTGTTATGGATGCATGGGTCTCTGTGATGCATTTATGGAATGTGTGAAATGCTTTGAAGTTTTTTTTTCTCCATGGCCATTATTTTTCGAGTATGTGAATGACACATGGATCATTCCATACAAGGAAAAATTTGTTTAGTGTTGGATAGACACAATCATGCATTTTGGTAACAACGTCAAATAGGTAAAATAATTCAAATATATTTCTTAGTTATTGTTAATAAAGTAGGGTTAATAACTTGTTGATTTCACATTCATCTCATAGGGATGAATCTGCATTGGAGCCTTAAGCAAGTACTTCAAAATAGTATAGGGGACTTGTGTAACCATGAATAAATTCACTATTTTAATATTCATCTAATTTGGGTTTTGGCCTTAATTTTTTTTCTACTAATTTTGTGTTTTTAGCTAGAGTGGATGATCTAACTAGATGATCAAATGGTTACACGTGGTTGATAGTCTAATAGGAGTGTCTGATTAGACGGTCGGAAGGAAGTCTCTACTACCACTATGAAAAGGTCGAAGAACGAAAAAGCCAAAGTTTATTCTTTGAATCGAAACGGAAAACAAAAATCGAGTTAAATAAGTAGAGAATATAATATACAATATATCATAAACAAAATTGAAAGCAAATCATCTGCGAAGATACGAAGAAATATAATTTCTGATTAAATAGGAAAAAAAATCCAAGAATTTTGAAAAGCTGGAAACTGAGAACCATTAACAAAATCTAAACTAGATTTTCTCAAGATCCTTGGAGCAGAAAACCTATAAAAATATACAAGGAGAACTCATTAAGCTTCAAAGTTTGATCGACATTTGAAAAACAAAGCATTAGAGTTTTTCATATTTTCTTCTCTGTAATTCTTTCATTTTGCCTCCGCATGAAAGGCTAAACTCCTTTAGTTTGATTCTCTTATAATTTCACAATGAATTATGCAATAATTTTTTTTCTTCAAAATCTTAATGTGTTAAATATCTGATATTTTTCTGAATTTAATTGTTGTTATGTGGATTTTTTTTAACGCATGTTGATAATTCAATTATGTCTTTAATGGAACTCCCACTACAAGAAATATTGATGTTAGCCTCCCCAAAAAACCCACACAAAGACTAAAAGGGACACTAAACTCACTCTAATTATCATTTAGTGTCTCTCTTTTAGTCTTTGTGTGTGTTTTTTGGGAGGCTAATATCAATATTTCTTATAGTGTCTTATTTGGTTTTTTGAACAATCTCTTGGGTGCATGATTCAAGAGTTAAAAAATTAAAAATTTTATGAGTAGACGCATGAAAACGAGTAAGGTACTGAATAAAATAGTGGACGCATGTTTTGTTAATGAGATTTGATTGTCTTTGGTTGGCACATGTCTGATAATTCAATTATGTTCAGATGATTGAATGAATGATACATTTATCAATTGATGAAGAATTCATTGTTGGAAAAGTTTGAGAGTCAACATGCTTTCTTTACTACTTTTGATCGTCTACTTTGTTGAACCAAGTGGTGTTCAAGCTTTGAAGAATCCAAAACCCTTTGAAGGATGTTGAAGGTTGTGCTTGTTGTTGCTGAGTTGTCTTAGATAGGATTTGGGGTAGATTGAGTATTGTAATTCACTCTTGATTGAATCCAAAACATAGTTATTCTCAATCTTTTTAAAAGAAAAGTGTTTTTTAATCTAAGTGAAAAACAACTGATTGTTTTGTCGAAACAACTGATTGTTTTATACTTAGGTGTTTTTAGAAAATGTTGAAAACTGTTTTTCAAATGGTTGAGCTGTCAAAACCAAAACAACCGATTGATTCGTGGAAACAACCGATTGTTTGTTTTGGTACCATAACAGAAAAACTATTTTGTGCTTTGACTAAGCATTAAATGATTTTCTAACTGTTTACGCTCCAGTTTTTAATGCTTTGACCAATCTTTAAAGGCAATTAATAGTTTGTTAAGATTTGATAACAAACAACTTTGTTTTACAAATAGAAAAACAGATTTGGGTTTTTCAGTTTTTACAGATTTTGAAAGAGTTGAGATTGCTTAGAGATTGAGTTTGATAAAAGAGTGTGAAATAGGATTTTCTCTTGTATTGATTTCATATTTGCTTCTGTAACTAGTGTAATCCTTGTATCTGTTGAAAGAAACTTTTGTGTGTTTGCTGAGAAGTGTTGTGTGTTCTTGAGGGGATCAAGATCAACATTCTTAGTGTTGGTGTGTTGACCAAGAGAAGTGTGTGTCTTGAGGGGATCAATGTCACTTTCTTGGTTGTG
>Ga0123342_1007015_pt1 | contig 15195 bp, 7 predicted proteins | sample Turbeawhitnodule_FD_89960 | JGI IMG/M metagenome (GOLD analysis project Ga0123342, IMG submission 89960) | Root nodule microbial communities of legume samples collected from Mexico - Turtle bean Mexico white nodule | ecosystem: Host-associated > Plants > Roots > Nodule | place: Mexico: Nepantla... | reverse complement strand
TAACACCTCTCAAGCCATACAAACACCCAAAAAGGGCCACCCACCCATAACAAACCTTTTATATATATATATATATATATATATATATATATATATATATATATATATATCCAATCTGTATACATGTATATAAGTGATCAGCGGGGTCCATCATCACGAAAGGTCACCCAAAAATGGCATATGCTATGTATACATAACATCATGTTTCTCATCATTAATCATATATCTATCTAGGGTATATATAAATTAATATTACCATTTATACATTATACTAACAACCAAGAATGTGTAAAGCAAGAAGGGTCTACTACACCCAAACCAAGAGTCTTCAATGGAGGATACACTAATTCTTAAGTAATGTTTATAGCAGACCTACATGGTTCAAAACTGACATTGCCTATGTAATGGTTAAATGGGAATCTTAGTCCACTCACCGATCTAGAGGCCAACATGAATTTTAACAACGTACAACTAGAGAGAATCATCACTACAACCCTTAAAAAGATTATGGTATATCGGTCAGAGAGAAAATTAAACATTATTTGTTGAGTAAGATGCATCATATGGTTGTGTGTGTGTATGAATAAGTATTGGAAAGTCTCATGATAAATATTTTTTTTGTATAAAGTTAAATATATGTGTACAACTTTCCTTTACTTTGTATATGAGTTGGGGTACCTCAAGTACTTCTCTTATAAATATATAATATTTCATTGTTAAAATAAAGCAACACAACATGTATAAAAGCATATAAATTATGTAAACATCATGCATAACATAACATCAATATCATCTGAACATATTGTCACTTAAGAAAACTTTTCTTACTTGAACGACGTCATCAACATACATTAGGAAATTTTCATTTTGCTTAAGGATCACACATGCCACTTAAGTGAAATGCAACTATAACAACCTCTCAAGTCTCCCATCCCTTCAAGGATCATCTTGTTGCTTGTGCGTCGAACACTTGAGTGTTACAACCAATGCTTGAGCGATATCCATTTGTTGGAAGAAATTTAACTAGTTCCAAAAGAAACTTCCACATCCACTGGACACTAGAGCGTCCAATCAGTTAGTGCTTGAATGTTTAGGCCAAATGTCCACACTTCCTTACATCAAGACACATGTATAACACCTTTACACATGGCTTAAGCCTTTAAAATTAATATTTAATAAAAAAGTTGTATCACTTGATCGTCCTCTCCAACATTGAAGTGATATGTTTCTAGAGGAGAGAACATTGTCTTGGCATCTCTCTTGTTGGAGATGCAAATCATCACTTGAGTTATACAATGCTTAAGCGATGTAAGGTGATGAGTGCAATAATTACTGATAAGTGCCTAATTTCAGTAATATTTCATATTAAAATATAGGCACTTATGAGTATTAATTGCTAAAATAAATATAAAATAACCCTAATTTATGAATTTATACCTTTTAAAAAAAATTATGATCTTTATTTGAATAAGAACATTTTACTCCCAAATTTGGTGTTAATTTCAGGTTTCTAGGGAAGAATGGAGATGAATGGGCTAAAGAAGAATAATATAAGCTAAAAAGGAGAAAGCTGGAAGGCCCCGGAACGCACAAGTGCACAAAAAACCCAAATCAGCATCAGAGCATCTTGCTCAAGTGAGCCCATTCTCACTTGAGCGAGAATGCTCCAAAAGCATTGGACAAAATCGACGTTTTTCTTGCTTAAGCAAGCTATATCTCGCTTGAGCGAGATAACACCAGAGACATTGGGCATTTTTATGTCTTACTCGCCAAGTGAGCCCACTAGCGTCCAAGCAAGAAGTCACTTAAGCCCAAGCAAATTAGGTTAAGTAATAGGCTTGAGGCACAACCCTAGGTGTGCGAGATTGAGAGGAAAACACCATTGAGTGACTTGTAACCCAATTGGGAGAATAGAAGGTGTTAGAAGATGTGTGACTAATTCTACCATTTGGGATTGAGAGTAATATGTTCAAACTCTTATGTATTGAGGTGATCTCTGAATATAATATTTTATTCTTGATTGATTATTGGTATTATTGTTTTTCTTCTAATTCTTGATCTAGAATCTTAAATCTGACTAGAAAGTATTTTTATGGTTCCAACTTAAACAATAATACTTAACAAATATTTGAGTGTTAAGAATAAATTTGAAATGTTAATTGTTATAAACGTGTGAGCTTGATTCTAAGTTATTTTTATAAATATGCGAGAAATTGATATTTAGAAAACCTTTTAATAATTTTATATGCGAGGATTCAATATAAATGAATTTTATATGGGTATCAATATCAATCAAAGGACATAATGTTACCATGCTAATCAAAAGACATAAGAGTGAGAAAGATGAAACTAATCCTATTTTTTCATTTGAAGCAAAACTCTTTGCCTTGTTTTCTTGTTAATCATTGTCATCACAACAAATTTCAACAAACTTTTATTATTTTGTTTTATATTTAGCGAATATTTTACTTGATTATTCAATTGTTTCTTGTGGGTTCCATATTCGTCCTTAGGGACACATTATTACTTTTGACAATGCGGTGCACTTGCCATAAAAAGTCATCAATTGCACATTACTTAAGTCTCTTTTGAGCAATTATGTTTCGTTCAAGTGACATTCAACCTAAGAGCAACCTAAATAATAGGAGCACAACTTTTCTAAAGACTTTCCCATCATCAACAATAATTTTATTAATCTCTAATCATATTAAGATAAAAATCCTCTTCTCAAAATAACAAAATATTATCACAACTCCATAATCTATCATATGAATTTCATATTATCACCTTTCATACAATCTATAACCTTTACCTAGATTGAAATGTGTCTTTATATGAGAATCCTTTGGGAATCAATTCCAGCAATCCAGATAACTCAATTAAGTTTATAAGCTCTACCTATATCAACAACACCCTTATTCATTCAAGAAGAAAAGAAAATGACCTAAAATTTAGATATAGTTATTTTTATTTACCAAAACTAAACTTTAATCATTCTAAAACAATCTCCACTTAACTAGTTCTTTAATATCTCAATCTAACAAAAATCAGATGGTTAGAAATTCCTTTAAACTTAGAGAAAATATAAAATTCAATTTTTTTTTCTAATGTTAAAAGTTTTAAAATAAATTAAAAAATAACTTATATTTTTTATTTATAAATCAGATAATTAATTTATTTTAAAATTTATTAATAAAATACTACTACGTGTTACAATCAAAAATATTTTTTTATTTACTACTAGTCCATTAATCCCATTGCCTTTACACTCCTTTAGGAAATGAGACTTTTATTTCCGGAGTTCAAAATATGTTTTCAAATGTGCACTAGTACAAAATCTCAAAAAGGCGACCCCAAACAAAGATAAATTTTATAAAATCATCGTTAAAACAGAGGCGGTGACAAACTTGTAATTAGTTTTCTTTTTTAACGACGGTTGCCCTGTGAATCGTCGCAATATGCTAATTTGGCCTTGAAATAACGACGGTTGTTTTGTGAACGGTCGTATATGTATTGTTGTGGGGTATATAACAATTGTTGCCCTAGAATCGTCGTTATTTGTACCTCTTTTCAGATCTCGTGCGTGCTCACTTCCTCATCTTCACTTGTGCCTTTTCATTTCTTTTTTCAATTGCGCACCCACTTCCTTCTCCTTCTCTCCACCGCCTCGAGCATAGGTCCTTATTGTCACTGTCAGCACCGCTTGCAAACCCCTCCTCCATCGCTCCAGCCCTCCTTCACCACTCCCTCCAGCCCTCCTTCGCCACTCCCTCCTTCGCGCTTCAAACTCCCGCGCGCATCTAAATCCTAAACCCTTCACCTTCCGCACGTTGCAAGCACCTCCACACACTGCCAACACTGGTGCACGGTGCCTCCCTAAACCCTAATTTTATAATAAATATTTGCATGTATGTGTTGATTAGTTGGTAGTTTAGGGTTTGTGGGAACTTCATTTACTGGATATTTGATGGAAGAGTCCTAACATTGAAGAGAAAAGTGATAGATTTGGAGTTGACAAAAATTAGCATGAAAAAACTTGAAACGGTCATAACTTTTGACAGAGAAGTCAGATGGAGACGCATAAATAATGAAAGTTGCTCGAAACGAAGTAACGAATCACCTGGCCAATAACTAAAAGGGATTGAGGTCGACCAAAATTCAAAAAATCCACCATTTACTATTTTTTATTTTATTTTTAAGTATTACTTAGGTATTTTTTAAGTATTTTAAGCTTTTAATTCCCATACTTCCACTTGTCAGAAAATTCTAAATTTTTGTATCATCTTTCCTGGTATAAATTAGAGATTTATCAAACCATTATGATTATATTGCATTCACAAATTTTTATGTGTCTTTAAAAATGTTATGTGTTCTAACATGAAATCTTATTATTTCAGTGTTTATTCTGGATATAAAATGTTAAGTGGGAGGGAAAGTGCAAATGTAAAGAAACTCTCTTTGATGCACCTTAAGGTAACCATATAAAACTTTTTCATATTTTATTGTGATTTTACATGTATTATTGTTTTGAAAATTTGATATTTTATGCACGATTAGAGTGTATATATAATAATAAAACATTTTTTTTTTAAAATACATTTATAACGACGGTTCCATATGGCAACCATCTTTAAAAGCATTTATAACGATGGTTCCAGTGGAAACCGTCTTTAAAAATACATTTTTATTAACTTTTTCATTGTTTATTTAGTGAAATAACGACAATTTTTTACACATGTCATTAATGTAGTTTTATAACGACGGTTTTAGAAACATCGTTATAAACAACTGATTTACAACAACACCCAAAATAATGACGATTCCCGAACTGTCTTTATATGGCCTTTTTAACCGTCATTAAAGCACTATTATGCACTAGTGGTGACATCGTTTTCTATAGTTTTTAACTTAATATTTTAACCCTAACCAAATATAGAGTAAATATTCATTCAATTATATAATTTATAATATCTTTAAAATATTTTTTATGAATCAATTAATATAGCAACTTTAAAAGATTTTTATAAAATTTTATTTAAATTTAAAAAAAAAATCCTTGTTATGATTCAAAATTAAATATGATTTAATTCAAATTTGAATTTAAAGATGACAAAATAATTAAACTTAATTCTTGAATTTTTTTTTTATCAACAAGAAATAATAAATAAATATGGTTCTCTTTAAGGGTGACCCTTATACAAAATAAAAAGAAAAAAAAATGATAAATTCTCACATCCCAACCTAAACCAATCTCCCAACAAAAGTTGTTGACTATCCCAAAACCCAAGAATATCACTTACACAATAACCTACCCTTGCAACAGCCAGAGTATACCAACACATCAAATTCCAAAAGAACAAAACCATAAGCAAACTGCAAACACAAATCTCCAACAAATAGAGGAACTTAAAGAACTTAACAAATCCCTCTTTACAACTAACACAACAACAGTGTATCCCACTGCGTCAACACAAAATCAAGGAAAATCCTTTCCCAACACAAAAACTCCTCCATAGAGTTACTTAATCCAAAAACCAAGACAAAACCTCCAAACGGTGCTTAAGACTAATATGCAAAACACACAACTCCTTCCTTCTTAAAAGGAGCTAGAGAATCAAACCAAAGGAAAATGAACAAATTTAATTCACAGTTTTCATGCATACCAAAAGTTCCAAACACCAATCAGAGTAAGAGAAATTTACACATTTTTCTTTACTGGTTAACTAAGCCCAAGTTTTTTTTAGTCACCATAAACACCTCAATATGGTCAATTCTTCCATTATTAAAGACACAATTATTCTGATGTTTCCAAATTTCACCTATAATTACAATCAACACCACTTTCCAAATTATAATAATCTAACCATTAACATTTAGAAGGCAAAACATCACGAAGTGTGCATTATCATCAAAGACACACTCTTGAAATTTTTCTAAAATGACAATATCTCTTACTTTAAAAAAATCATAATTAAATAATATAATTTCTCTTGTAGCATGTCACTTTATTAAATATATAAAATATGTGTATATTTAGTTAAAAAAATGGTAAATTTTGTGAGTATCATTTAAATATTTATAGATAAAGTTAATTTTTTTCCAAAATAATAATATATATAATAACAGTAATTAAAATTTGGAAATGTTGTATAATCTTAAAAGATCAAAGTATTTGAGCGAGGTGAGGACACGCTATTTTTTAAATTTAATATTAATTATTGATGATAACCAATAGAAACAATAACATTACTGTAGTATTATTTTAATTTATACCCTGATAATGTTAATGATAACGAGTAGAAACTATAGATGAATTAATGATATAATGTTAGTTGTACAAGATTATTTTATTGTAAACTCAGAGTATCGTTACTAGATTAAGAGATACACTACTAATCAAGATTGGTTTCTTACAGTGGTATCATTTGTTAATCATGTATCTTATCCAACATTTAATTACATTTCTAATTCACTATTTATTTTAATATTTTTTAAAAATATTATTAAATAAAATTAATTTTAAAAAATCATAATTAATTACTATATTAATAATATTTTAGAAATTAAAATTATTGATATATAAAATAATTTTTTTATTAATAAAATTTATAAATTAGATTTTAAATTGATTATCTAACTTTAGAATCTAAAAAGTTAATTATTAAAACTTTAATAAATAATTAAATATCAATTTAAAAACTAGTTTATAAATTTTATTAATAATATAAAATATTTATATATCATTAATAATAATAATAGAAAATACTTATATATTATTATTTTTTTAGTTTTAAAATAATATTTAATTAAATTAGTATAAAAAATAATTATTTTTATTTTTAAAATTATTTTTTTATTTAATAATTTTATTGTAGTGTATACTTTTCAATTTTTAATTTTAACTGATCATTTCATTTCATTTCTTGTTTTATCTGTTTTCAAAATAACTTTTATATAATTTTTCTATAATTAAAAATAACTGCCATAGCAAAAATAGTGTATTACTGTAAATCTAGAATATAACTTAAATGTTAAAAAAAAATTCTTTATTATGAATTTTAAGCTTAATCTAACTTCATAGTTAAGTACACATTTATTTATTACAGATTTAATTTTAGAAAAATAATGATTTAACCTATACATGTAGAGTAAATATGAATTGAAACAAATATCGGCAAATATTTTGTCTCTCCCACTATATAAATTTGTTTTATGTAGCATGTCATGGTCACCTAAATACTATCTCCTTTTTTTTCTTTGGTCCTCAATTAATTGCTTTTAATTTTTGGTACCATTTGATTTACTATATCTTTAACTTGTAAATGCAAACTTTTAATGTGGAGGTTCCAAGTGGCATAAGTATCTTCCATATGAATGAAAGGTGCATGCATGTATTCCTTTTCAGTTATACCAATTAAGTTCAATAATTATCAACAAGTGGTCTAATTCCATGTCTAGGTGTCATTTAAACATGTTTCACTAGGATATATCTTCTAAAACTGAATTAAAACTGTGTATAAATTAATTATTAGGGTTTAATCTGAGTTTGGTTCCATTGATATGAAAATTTGGATGATGAGTTTTCCTCGAACAGGTTGAACAGCTGCAGTGTGTTCATAAATTTCTGGCAGAGAAAGGAGAAGCAGAGTGCCTAATTGAACGGTGCTTTACTTCTCCATAAATCTTGTGAAACAAATTGTCAAAGCATTCAATTGCAAAGAAGAAAGAGCCATGCATTGATTAGTTTGATTGATTTCAGTTCCTGAAAACTGAACCAATCTTTTACTCCCTCGGTTAGTTAACATTACTTTAAAAGAAAAACATTATTTTTGACATCCACTTTTTTTCTCCAAATTACACATTTCAAATGACAGAGATTATGAAATATAAAATAATATTTTTATCATTTGAAGAGGTGTAATTTGGAATGAGAGATGTAAACTTATCATTACTCTACTTTAAATTGTTACACTATATTTAAGAAATATCTAATACTATTAATAAATAAATATTTTATTAAATATTTTTATTTAAGATATACAGTTTTAATATGTTACAATACAAGAAAATATGATAACTATTGCACTTAAGTAAAAGTATATACTTTAACATGGTAAAAGTATATATATATCAAATAAAGAGAGAGAGAAAGAACAAAATTAACAAATCTTCAGAATAATAAAATATTAAATTTATAAAATTATTAAAAAGTGAATTTGAATTTGAATTTAATTTAATCTTAAAAATATTATATAAAAATAAAAATATAATTTTTTAAAAATTATTTAAAAATTAGCATATCAAGAATTTAAAGACAGAGAGTGCTAGATTTGTTTGGTCATAATATTGTATTCATATATTTAATACTCTCCACTTTTGTTTATCTTTTTTTATTTCACATGGTATTATTTATAATTAATATTTATCACTCCTCCCTCTCTTTATAATTTTTTAAGGTTAAATAAGAATTGGAGCAGCTACCAAATCTTTTTTTATTTATTTTTAATTATAATTCTCTGTTCAACTCTATAAATTTTAACTAAAATAAGATGCTTGATTTAGGAGTGTCAAAAATAATATTCACATGTATTGAATTATCATGAGTTAACAACTCAATCCATATAATTTTTTTTAGACACACATATATATATATATATATCTAAAAAATAACTTTATAGTTTTTATTAAGAAAAGAAATGATTTATTCATAATAAAAGTACTCTAATGACTATTATGTAATCATCACCATGGTCATCAAGAAACTAGGTGTTTTTATTGTTTGGTTTTAGATTCATTGGTAAAAAGACTACATGCAGTTTTGTAGAGACAATGTTTGTGTAGAACATTTAAATTAATATGGATTAACATCTGCAGAATATGTGTCGTTTAGTTTAGAGAATCTAACAGGTAATTCCTTATAAATTATTATAATCTTACTCAAATCTAGATGCTTCAAGTGTTTGACTATGCATAGATTCCCTCAACCATTCCGTACTATTTTAGGTCTAGTTGAACTTTCCATTTTTTTATTATTTCTTTTTCATTCTAGTAGCTTTCTGACACATACTTATACACAAATTGCCTTATATTTATATATGAATTATGTACACACTTTATTTTCTACTTACCTTTTTAATTGCAAAACTATATGCTAAATGAACAAGATACACCTTTTTATACCTTATTATTATTATTATTTTTTTATTTTTTTACTTTTTTGCATTTTTATTTTATTTCACTCTTTCTTTGTGAAAATAATCTTTTAATTGTTTGTATTAAAATATACTTCAGTAATCTTATATAAATTAATAAAAAATAATTTGACAGCTTGACCTAGTCAAATAAACATTACTCTAAATAGTAGTAGCTACTAGGCATGTTGAAAGAAAGAAAAAAAATAGGTTTAAAAATTTATAATGTACTGTCAGATTCACATGCTCTTCGTTTTCTCTTACACCACACTCCATGTGTCAGGTGGTGATTTCAAATGCATTGTTGTAATAGGAAAAATGTACAGTTGTATGGTACATCACATTTTGAGATAAAGGTTAAAAAAGTACTAATAATATAGTCGAAAATGAAAAAAAAAAATTAAATGAAAACAATTAATGTTATCGACTTTTTTTAAAAAAATCTCCTTTAAAAAAATACCTAAATAAATTCATCTTTACTTTAATTTTCAAACTAAATCATCGATTTTTCAAAAATAAATTCTTAACATGGACCGTGAACAAATCTAATTTAAAAATTAAAATAATAATAAATTTATTTGATTAAATTTTGTTTGAAATAGGTTTATTTTGAGGGAAAAATCAAATGTTAATTAGAGTTTATTGTTTTTGCCACAAAGAATAGAACCACGATATTGTAAAATAATGTTTTTTTTAAATAATAATAAAGGACTTGGATATTATTTTGTTACCAATAAAACTTGCAGAACTCACATCATTTAACCGTTACAGCATAATCCTCATTAAAAATGGCCATATAAAGGAATTAAAGCTTTAGCTTTACTTTGTTGACAATGTAGAAGAAATAGCACTTATGGCGAGACACGAAATTTGAACAATTAAAGAAATAAAGTTTGTTTAGTATTTTAAGGTAGGTTCATGAACTTAGTAAATGAACCTGAGTGAGGTCAAATTTTGCTTTTTAGTAAAGAAATGATTTGAAATTTCAAAATGACAGTTAACCATATATCCCTTAACGTTAATGTTTAACCTTAATTGAACTAATTTTTTCTATTGGTGTTATTTAGAATTGTTTTTATCGACATAAATGAAACTCTTTATTAGATTAAAGTTTTTTTTTATCAATGTTTATGGAAATTACTGTTCAGTTGTTATTGTTTGGATATTTTTTCATCGATATAGGATAGGATTATTGCTTTGTTCATATTAACTACATTGTGTTTAACCTAATTACATTAATGTTGATGGAAAACTATTATCGATTGATATTTTTTATTTATTGGATATTATTTAATATTACTTTTTTGTATTTTATGTTAAATAAATATATTAAATTTAATAAATTTGAAAGGATGAATTGTCTAAATAAAATATTTGAAAAATCATTTAATTTAAATTCACAACTATTAACAAACCTAATGCATATTTATTTTCTTTGAAGCGGTTAAATTGTCTATTCAAAACACATGGTAAAGTTTAGTTATCGATAAAGATTAATTCTATCACTTTTTTAGGATGAAAACGAGTAACTATTTTTTAATAAAAAACATTAATCTTGTCTTTGTATAGAAAATTTTATAATTCATACAAAATTTAAATACATTAAATTTTAATTGTTTTCATTTCAAAATTTGTTGGTTGAATAAAGTAATTCAACAAAAACTTAAAACATAATTCATATCAATGTCAAGTACAAATTTTGACTTACATTAACTAAAAATCATGTTATTATTCTTGATAAAAAAAAAAGTCTTAAATGATCCAAAAGATAGTTCAAGAACTAATGTTGATGGAGAAAATTTTGATAAATATTGATCAAAATATAAATGTAACCTACTTTTAATTAATGTTGGGTTGAAAACAACTACATCTCACATCAATTAAAAAAAATTGTTGATTTTGATAAAAAAAAATCCTTATTAACATCCATTAAGAATTAACATTAGTCTACACCCACAAAGAAATCTTACGAGGATGATAAAGAAATAATCATGATTAAATTCATCTAAAAAATCTTAGGAACTTATGACCACGTCACATTCACATCCATATCCTCTAACCTATGATTCTAGTAAAACTAGTTTTCCATTATCAAATTAGAAAGTATGTGTACTTATAGAGAGTTCAAACTCCTAAAGAAAATAGGAATAGTCTAATATGCACCACAAAGAATCCTAATCAATTATCCAAACATATCATTATAACTCTGAACTAACTGAGACTAATCTGGAAGTCTTGGGTACCAAATGCAAAGAACCTCAATAGAAGTAAACAAGAAAACTTAAAATCAAATTATAAACTATATTGGAATCATCATAACATTAGATTATCAAAGTGAAGGTTCTTAGACTCACCATTACGAAATGCTATTACTAAATGGAGAAGAATTAAAAATGGTTTGAATAGCCTGCTAGTAAATGATGTTTGGGTGGAGGACTCGACAGAGGTAAAAAGGAAAGTTAAGGATTTCTTTGAGGCTAGATTCTTAGAGGGAGAAAACATTCAGGTTAAATTAGACAATATTCCTTTTAAGCGCATTTCGATTTCGAAGGCGTTCTCTAAAGAGGAGATTAAGGAGGCAATTTGGGATTGCGAAGGATCGAAAATTCCAGGACCTGGTGGGTATAATTTTGAGTTTATAAAGTTTAGCAAAGATATTATAAAGTCAGATTTCGTTAGGGCAATTCAGAACTTTGAGAATCCTAAATTTTGGCCTAAGGGAGTAAATGCGTCCTTCATTGCCTTTATTCCTAAGGTGAATAATCCTTCGAACTTAAATGAGTTTAGTCCGATATCTTTGGTGGGGTGCATATATAAAATCATGTCCAAGTTCCTGTCAAAGAGACTTAAAAAAATATTAGAAAAGCAACTTTCTTAGAGGGGAGGGGCCTTTTGAACAGTGTGTTGATAGCAAATGAGACCCTAGAGGAAGTGAATAAGAAGAAATCATTGTGCTTATTCCTAAAAGGCTGACTATGAAAAAGCGTATGATTAAGTGTGATGGGATTTTCTATATTACATGCTAGGTAGGTTTGGTTTTGGGGGTAAATGGATTAAATGGATAAAAGCGTGCCTGAAGTCTGCTTCGGTGTCCATCCTTGTAAACAGGAGTCCAACAAAGGAGTTCAAACCCGGGAAGGATCTTAGATAGGGAATCCTATAGCTCCTTTTTCATTCCTTATAGTGGTTGAGGGATTGGCAAGTGTGGTCAGGCAAGCGGTTGCCAAGGATATGTTGCAGAGTGTGGAGGTTGGGTCTAAAAGAATAAAGGTCAATATGTTGCACTTTTTGGATGATAATATCTTCTTTTGTAAGGTTTGCCCACAAAACATAATGGTGATTAAATCTGTTATGTTGCTTCGAATTGGCCTATGGATTGAAGGTCAATTTTTCAAATAGCAAAATTGGAGGGGTGGGTATAAGTCAATCTCAATTGTGACTCTACTCGTTTGTTTTAAACTAAGATTATGAATGCCCCCTTCAATTATTTGGGTATGGAGGTGGGTGGAAATCATCGGAGAGTGTGCTATTGAGATAATGTGGTCGCTAAGATTCGACAAAGATTTGACAGATGGAAAGGGAAGTTTTTATCTATGGCTGGTAGAGTCGGTCTGTTGAGGTCAGTTATTTCTTCCATTCCCTTGTTCTATATTTCTTTCTTCAAGATGCCATTGTTTATGGTTCTCTCTATTAAGAAAATACAGAGGAACTTCCTATGGGGTTGAGAGAAGGATGGCAAGAAGGGTGCTTGGGTGGCGTGGGAGAAGGTGTTCCACTCTAGAGAGTAAGGTGGTTTGGGTATAAAAGATATAAGGCGTTTTAATGATGCACTTTTAGGGAAATGAATTTGGCATCTTCAGTCTGTAGAGGGTGGGTTGTGGAAAAATATCATCGAGTCTAAATACAACGACTGGAGAGAATTGTGAGGGGTTGTGAGTAATTATAAGTAGTCGCTTTGGTGGAAGGACCTAAAGAAGGTTTTGGCGTCGGAGGAATGGGGTTCTAACTTTGAGGATAATATTGCTTGGAGGCTTGGTGATGGGAATCGTATTAGGTGTTGGGAAGATAATTGGGCTGGTAGCGAGGCTTTAAACATAAGATTCCCAAAGCTTTATTTGATTACTTAGGATAAAGGTGTTTTTGTGTCACAAGTTGGGAGTTGGGAGTTAGGTCAACAACAAGTGGTCTTGGAAGGCGGAGTGGAGGCGTACCCTATTTGCGTGGGAAGTGGATGAGGAAACCCATTTATTGTCTCAATTGGAAGATAAGGCTTTATCTTTAATGGCTATAGATAAATGGGTTTGGAAGTTGGATGAAAGTTCTGGTTACTCTGTTAGTTCAGCGAACAATAGGTTAAGGTTGGCTGAGGATGGTACATTTGGTTCTATCTATGACTACTGCTTGGAGAGTCTTGACTGATAGGTTATCAACACGTGTGAACTTGGAGAAAAGAGGGATTGTTCTGGAAAGCAGTATGTGTGTCTTGTGCAGGAAAGAGGAGGAATTCGGGAGTCATGTTTTTTTCAAATGCAAGGTAGCTTGGAAGGTATGGAGTATGTGCAGTAAGTGGGTTGGTGAGGACATCGTATACCATTGGGATGCTTGTTCCCATTTCAATAAGTTTTATCTTGGTTAGGCTTCTTAGAAGATTAACTAATATTGGGTGTATGTGGATTGTTGTGATTGGGGAAATTTGGAAACAGAGGAGCCTTATCTCATCATCTTTAAGAATGGTAGAATGGATTGTTCGGAGATCTTCACCTTGGCGCAACTCAAGGTGTGGTCATGGTTCACGGGTAGAGTAAACGGTGTTTCGTTTACTTATGTTCAATGGTGTTTGGATCCATTGGTTTGTTTGAAGTCAATTAAAAAGTAAGGGTGGAGTTGAGGGTTTCTGTGGGTGTAAGAGGGATCGGTAGGTATGGTTTATTTCTTGTGGCTTATATCTTTTATCTTTTTGTTTTTCGGATTGGGTGCTACTGTCTTTGGCTAACAAAGGAGTTTGGTATTTGTTGCAGGTTCTTGAATAGTTTTGGGGTTATGAAGGATTGAAGTTTGTTGATTTTTTCCCTTGAATTTCTTTACTTTGTTTGTTTAGGTGGAAGGACTTGATATGTTTTTTTTTTTGTTAGGAGTGTAACTGGTGTTGTTGGTTTGATCGGTTTGGTGTTTTCAAGGCTTGTATTTTCTGGCCCTTTGTGTAGTTTGTGTGCGTTGTTTGATTAGGAGACTGGAAGGTATAACTTTGCAGTATTTTGTTCTTGGCTCTTGGTCTTCTACTTAAGGGACTTTGAGCATTACGTATAAGGGTTGGAACACTCCTGAAATGTCAATTTCATTTTATTTATTCATTGCAAGAAAAAAACTATCTCTCACTCTTTCCATAACAACTTATTTTTCTAATAATAATAATAATAATAATAATAATAATAATAATAATAATAATAATAATAATAATAATAATAATAATAATCTATGAATGCAGTAATATACGCTTATGCTTAATTTTTATTAATACATTATTGATTGTGTTATAGTTATAAAGTTTTTCATTATCCCGTTTCTCTCTTTATTTTTATTTTTCAAGTATTGCATTCTTTTAAAGAGGACAATTCATTAGAAAACAAAAAAAAGTATATAGATATTTATAATTGATTTTCTTAATAATAAAATGCCATTACTATTAGATGTGAATTACTTGTACAAGTAAAATCCAATAAAACAATACCACACTGTGTAACTCAATTAACGTGTTTTATGAAAGCATGTAAACAAGTGAACAATAAAATATATAAAGCATCAAATTGAAAGCCGAAAAGTGGGATTCATAAAACATATTAAAAATGCAAGAACTTTTTTTTTTTTTTTTTTTTTTATTAAACTTAAAAAAATTTCTAATTTTTTTTTTTTTTTCTTTTTATTTTTAATTAATTTTTTATTATTTTTATTTTTTATTTTTTATTTTTTTTATTAAATAAAAAATTGATTTTATATTTATTTTATT
>Ga0123342_1007014_pt1 | contig 15199 bp, 14 predicted proteins | sample Turbeawhitnodule_FD_89960 | JGI IMG/M metagenome (GOLD analysis project Ga0123342, IMG submission 89960) | Root nodule microbial communities of legume samples collected from Mexico - Turtle bean Mexico white nodule | ecosystem: Host-associated > Plants > Roots > Nodule | place: Mexico: Nepantla... | reverse complement strand
TTTCCATAATGTATTTTTTTATTGCTCAATTATAATTATTATTTTGGATTTTTAAATTTGGAATAAGGGTAGTTTTGGAAATTTAAAAAATTGATATGGTGGAGGTTAAAATTGATATGGTGCTGGAGGGTAGTTTTAGAAATTTAAAAAATTGATATGGTGGAGGTTAAAATTGATATGGTGCAGGAAGAATTTGCCATATATTATTTATTCTTAGTAGCCAACAAAAAATAGCCACAGTATAACCTGGCCAATTTCTCTCTGCACCTTCATGTTTTATCTTTTTTTTTTCATCTTCTTCATTCACACTAGTCTTCTTATTTTACAATATTGTAAAATTCATAATACAAAATTGTATATTCTAGAGTTCTAATATATTTTCTTAATTCGAAAATACCTTATAAGTTATAGAATTTAAAATATAAATTTGTATTCTGAATTTTAAAATTTTAAATATATTTATAAATCCAAAAAGTACTTTTAAACTCTTGGACAACAAAATTTTTATTTCACATTTAAAATTCTAGAATTTGAATGTTTTAGAGATTATACAATTAAAAAATAAATAAATAAACAAATCCTGCACCTTATGCCCAAGGGTACTTTTGGAATTGAAAGATTTGAGGAGGTGCAAGAAGAAAATATGGAGGTGGAGGAAGAAGTTGCCTATAACCTTTAGAGTGTAGATCCAAATGCGACCCATAGTAATGAGCTTGATGCACACAGGTCAGCCCAACAAGTTAGAGAATTGGCGCCAAACGTTTCCCGCCAAAGGGAGGGACCCCACAAAAGAGCGGTTTGCTACCCCTGAATAAATTTACAAAGGAAAAGAAGAGAAGAAGAAGAAAGTGAGAGAGAAAGAAAAATGGAACCAGGAAACCCTTCGTCGCCGGATCCCGAATCGCCGACCTCTCCTTCCGTTGGTTTCAACACCGACCAGATTCCTCATACTCACACCAGCCGTGCCTCCGAGGACGACGAGGCTTCCGTTGACCTCGACATCGTACGAGACGATCTTGATGAACAACCCGTGGAAGAGGAAGATGGAGAGGATCTTTTCAACGACAATTTCATGGAGTGAGTCTCTTTCTTTTTTTCCTTCTCCTGCAACACTAATCATTTTCGTACTTACAACTTTTTGCTGCTTGGGTGAATGAACAGTGACTATCGGAGAATGGACGAGGCTGACCAGTTTGAATCGTTCGGACTGGATGACTCCTTGGAAGATGACAGAGACTTTGATCAGATCATCGAGGATCGAAGGGCCGCGGAGATTGAAATCGACGCACGTGAGGGGCGCGTTTCCAATCGCAGCAAGCTTCCCCAGCTTCTCCACGACCAAGGTAAATTGTCTGTAAATGGATGCAAATTGTTTGTGCTATACATTAAAGAGTTGAAGGGTCGCAAATTGATTGTCTGGATTGAACTTAACTTAGATTGTTATAAATGGGGCTAAAACAATTCCTTGTAATGAAAATAGTTTGAAACAATCCTTTGCTCCCCAAAATACATTTTCATCTGGCCATAAAATGAAAAGCAAACTAATTTTTTATATCAAGATAATTTATTGTATTACTCGTGACATTAATATTCGTTTGTATGAGCAGGAGTTGGAATGTGTCTTGATCAACAAATGAATTTCCTCTTATTATTGGTCTATTGCACAAACTTTATAAATTGAGGGACTAAAATTACCCATTAGCTATAAGCCTTGTTAACTATTACTGTTAGCTGTGGAAAAAAAACGTGTGTTGATTATTGAATTTTCTATTTCAGATACAGATGATGATAGTCACAGGCCTTCTAAAAGGGCTCGAGCTGATTTTAGAGCTTCTTTACCAAGTGATGATGATCTGCAAAGTTCACCTGGAAGGTCAAGAGGTCACTCAAGAGAGGATGTTCCTATGACTGATCAAACCGAGGATGATAGAGATGATGTACAGTCTACTTTGATAAATATTCTAGAGTTTCACACCATTGGTTTTATTTCAATTAACATGTGTTCATGGAATGTAGGATGAATTTGATGATGGGTATGAGATGTATCATGTTCAAGGAACACTTAGGGAGTGGGTTACAAGAGATGAAGTGCGCCGCTTTATAGCCAGGAAATTCAAGGACTTCTTACTTACGTATGTGAATCCGAAAAATGAACTCCGGGACAAGGAATATGTGTGGCTGATAAATGAGATGGTGTCAGGTAATATATTTTCTACAGTGTTCATGCCTTATACTTGCGTTAGCGAGTAATGTTCTTTCTACGTCAACTTGGTCACTGTGTCTATTATGCAGCTAGTAAGTGCAGTTTAGAGATAGATTACAAACAATTTATCTATGTCCATCCCAACATCGCCATTTGGCTGGCTGATGCGCCTCAGTCTGTATTAGAAGTAATGGAAGATGTAACCAAAAGCGTTGTCTTTGAATTACATCCAAACTACAGAAATATTCACCAAAAGATTTATGTACGCATTACCAACTTGCCAGTTTATGATCAGATTCGAAATATAAGGTATAAAAACAAAATGATGTATTACTTCGTTCTCATATTGTGTTTTTCACTGGATGGAAATAACTTAAATTTGGCTTCGTTTTTGGGGCAGGCAAATCCACTTGAATACAATGATCCGAATTGGGGGAGTAGTAACTAGGCGCTCCGGAGTTTTCCCCCAGTTGCAGCAGGTTAAGTATGACTGTAACAAATGTGGGGCAATTTTGGGACCTTTTTTCCAGAATTCCTATTCTGAGGTGAAAGTTGGATCCTGTCCTGAGTGCCAATCGAAAGGACCATTCACTGTCAATATTGAACAGGTACACTTTTTCTGTCCAAAATAGAAAATGGATCTGAGAGTGAGAATGTCTAAATTAAATTTTTGGATGCACATATCCTGCGGAATACTGATCTTCATTTCGACTAAGCTAAATATTTAGTAAAGGGTTTTACATTGACATATTGCAAACTAAGTTCACGCTCATTAAACTTGGTAGACAAAAAGATAATTAAACTCTTTTTTCCTTTCTGTGCTTGTTTTAGACCATTTATAGGAATTTTCAGAAGCTTACCCTCCAAGAAAGTCCAGGAATAGTTCCTGCTGGTCGACTTCCAAGATACAAGGAAGTGATATTATTGAATGATCTTATTGACTGCGCTCGCCCTGGCGAAGAGATTGTATCATCTTTTACCTAGACTCGTTACTTTTTTTGGTCTTGATTATTACAGGATGATTCATATAATTTTTATGCCCTGTTTTTTCAGGAGGTCACTGGTGTTTATACCAATAATTTTGACTTATCACTAAACACAAAAAATGGGTTCCCAGTGTTTGCCACTGTTGTTGAGGCAAATTATGTTACGAAAAAGCAAGACCTCTTCTCTGCTTACAAACTTACACAGGAAGACATAGCAGAGATTGAAAATTTGTCCAAAGACCCTCGAATCGGAGAAAGGGTATGTACCTGAGTTTTTACTGGTGCTTCTTTTTCAATTGGAATATTGTTCCATAATGTGTTATCGATTGATTGAATTTCAGATTGTTAAGTCCATTGCTCCATCAATCTATGGTCACGATGACATAAAAACTGCAATCGCTTTAGCTATGTTTGGTGGCCAAGAAAAAAATGTCGAAGGAAAGCATCGGTTGCGAGGAGACATAAATGTTCTTCTTCTTGGTGATCCAGGAACAGCGAAGTCTCAATTTCTCAAGTATAATTTTTCAATTTATTTTGTTGATATCTTTCTACTAGTAACTGTGATCAATAAATTAACATTTCAAAATATGCTACAAGGTACGTCGAAAAAACTGGACAGAGAGCTGTATACACGACTGGCAAAGGGGCTTCTGCCGTGGGTCTCACAGCTGCTGTTCACATGGATCCAGTCACACGGGAGTGGACTCTTGAGGGAGGAGCCCTTGTTCTAGCCGACAGAGGAATTTGTCTTATTGACGAGTTTGACAAGATGAATGACCAAGATAGGTTAGGAAATAGACTTTAAAATTGCTTGAACTTTTTTAATTACATTATTAATCTGTACCCTCACGAACTATCCTTGACCTACTAAGTTTTGTATTTGTCACCAGGGTGAGTATCCACGAAGCCATGGAGCAGCAGAGTATAAGCATATCAAAAGCTGGAATTGTTACATCTCTTCAGGCACGCTGTTCTGTAATTGCTGCTGCAAATCCTGTTGGAGGAAGGTAAGCAAATATTTTAAGCTTGCTTCTATCTGTCTCCAAGTTGGTACACTTCATCGGTGTCCCAGCTAAGGTTTCAACTTCTATCTCATACAGATTGAAAGATATTGGATGTACTACGAATATTGCGCGGTTTTGTTTCATTTTTCAAGTATCCAAACTTAGTATTAAATTTAGCTTTTCTCACTTGCAGATATGATTCCTCCAAAACATTCTCTCAGAATGTTGAATTGACAGATCCTATTATTTCTCGTTTTGATGTTCTCTGCGTTGTGAAGGTTATATATTTAAATTCACCGCTTCTTTGTCTACCTCCTCGTTTGAACATATTTATTGAGGGCATTCTTTGTTTTACAGGATGTTGTTGATCCCGTCACTGATGAAATGCTTGCAACGTTTGTCGTTGACAGTCACTTCAAGTCGCAACCCAAGGGTGCTAACCGAGATGACAAGTCCTATAGTGAGTCCCAAGATGTCCATGAATCTGCTGTGCCAGCTGATCCAGAGGTCTTTACCAAGAACCTGCTGCGTTTAGTGATCTTTAAGGTAAACTTAGTATGACTTTTATGTCTTAACTTTTGAGAGTTGTTTGGCTTTCTTGCAGATACTTCCTCAAGATATGCTGAAGAAGTACATCACATATGCGAAGTTGAATATTTTTCCAAGGTTACAAGATGCCGATATGGATAAGCTGTCTCATGTCTATGCTGAATTGCGGAGGGAATCTTCAGTAATACCCTGTCTTAACTTTTTTCCCAAACTAGACTGTAGTTAATTGTTTGTATTGGATTCATTGACATGCTTCTCTTGTTTTCTTGTATAGCACGGACAAGGAGTCCCTATTGCTGTAAGGCACATTGAATCCATGATAAGGATGTCTGAAGCTCATGCGAGAATGCATCTCAGACAACATGTTACCCAAGAGGATGTGGACATGGCAATTCGTGTTCTACTTGAATCATTCATTTCAACACAAAAGTTTGGGGTTCAGAAGGCTCTTCAAAAGGTATAAAAGAATATTCTTAATCTGCCTTGGAATTCTGCTAAATCCTGATATTCCGTGGCCTAATATTTTCTAACAAATGATTTTTACTTTTTCCCTTTTCTTTTATATTCGTACTACTACCATTTTGCAATTATATTTCACTTTACGATTAATGGAATCTATACTGGACAAATATGACCTTGAACCCTTCCCTTAAAATTGTGTTTGCTGTTCCCCAGAGCTTTAGAAAGTACATGACTTTCAAGAAGGACTATAATGAACTGCTCCTTTATATTCTCCGGGAGCTTGTAAAGAATGCTCTGCATTTCGAAGAAATTGTCACTGGGTCTACTTCAGGAATAACTTATGTAGATGTTAAAGTAGATGATCTGTCCAACAAGGTAAAGAACATTTTGTCCCTTGAGTTTGTTACCAACGGAGATGATATCAATGAATTGACTAAAGTTTCTTTGACATGGTGCAGGCTCAAGAGCATGACATATATGATCTGAAACCATTCTTTAATAGCAGCCAGTTTTCAAGGGCCAATTTTGTATTGGATGAAGAACGGAGAGTGATTAGACATCGCCTAGTTTGAATGTTTGTTCGTTTGTAGCCATTGACCGAGCATTTACGTGTGCTTGTCTTGTTCTATTATCCTTTCAATATTAACTTGCCGTTACTTTAATCACTGGTGTTGCTAAAAGCATTATAGTTAGTGTTGGTTAGGTGAGGGAAGGAAGTGAACTTGAAGCCAATTCCCATTACCAAAACCACTAGACCAGGGAGCAGACGGCCATGTTATATTACTGTTGTTACGCCGCTGACTGCACAAATGAGTAATTTCAATCGATCTCATCCTTTTTAAACATGTATTTTCCATTTTTTAGACATTTAAATTATTCTTATTCTTTATTATGTTAAAATATGCGCTTCTTTCTTTTAGCCAGTGAATGTTATATTGACTCTTTCTAAATGTGAATGAATCCTTCATTAGTCATTTATTATGTTTAGAAGATAAAATAAAATATAGATTAATGAAATTATAAGGTCGATGCAGGTATTTTGGAGTTCTCAAGACACTTTATATGTTAATTACGGTGTCTTTTTAGATGTAAAATCAATGGCATTATTTAAATAAGTTGAAAAGGGAGTGTGTTCTGACTTCGATTTTATTTAAGTTTTTTTATCTTGTTAATATTTGAGTCCGTTGTTTTTAGTTTGTCTAAATTTAAAATTTTAGTTTTTTTTTATCTTATAAACTTATCTCATGTATTCAATCCAACCACTAAAATTTTTAAAATACAATTTAAAATATGTACTTTTTTAAAAATAGTATTAAAATTATGTAAGAAAATAAAGAAAAATATTCAATTATTTATTTTCTTAAGTAAATATACTCTTTTTATTTATTAAAGGGTAAAATTGTCTAATTAAAAGTGATATATGAGATATCAAATCATATATATTCTTTATATGATGATATAAATAATAAGAATTATTGAAATAAAAATATATTATTAAATTATAAAAGATTTTTATTAAAGTAATTATAAAAGAAATATATTTTTTTAATTATATTGTAGGTAATATTTTGGTTGTGTATATGGTTTTTTTTATTATGGTTAATTATTTAAATTTTAAAAATAGTTACTTAAATCATAAAATGTAATACTCCAAAATTTCTCAAATATTAAAAGGTTTGTATAAAATTTACAATAATTTCAAATACAAACTTAATCATCTACATCATATCCATGGAATATCTTCTGACGCCTTTTAGAATAATTGATGCAGTATGCTTAATCAACTTTAAGTTGTGTATACATAGGTTGTCATTATGTATGAACTCTTTCTTTAGTTTCTCATTATCTTACTCTATGTGATTTAGATTATCAATGAAGTTAGGAAGATATTTGTTACAACAGAAGTGTCAATACTTAATACATAAACAAACAACGACTTACACATTATCCCAAATACATTACCTCAATTTCATACGAATTCTAACATTCTCTTACAATATATATCATTTAAAAATTCCTTAAATCAATTGAATATACAAACTAATAATCACTTTACATTTATAAATTTTTTATATATAATTCATTTCAATGAAGAGAGAAAAAAAAATAAGTTTTATTTAGCTTGAACTAGAATTGACTCGCTTGAACGAAAATATAAAAAAATCGACCTATCCAACAACACATTCTAACTCATCCTAGAGGAACAATGTTATTAACACATTCTAACACTATTTTGATTAAAGTCCATAAAATTAGGACACAAATTACTATTGAATAAATTTTCTATGATTTTTATAGTTTTTAATTATAACATATAAATTTGAATCTATTTATTTATAGAGAGATATATTTTAGGTTTTATTACCTTATTGGTCCCAACATTTTGGGTCAATATTCAATTAAGTACATTGGTTTTAAAAAAAAATTAATTTGGTCCCTATGTTTTTTAAAATGTATTCAAAATGGTCATTTCTGTTAAGTCGCACCAAACGACGTTAAGGCGTGCTTATGTGGCAGAGATGTGTCAACTGACGTGGATGGTTACATTAGTTTAACCCAGGATGAATTGGGGGTTTATGGTTTAGTAATTTGATTTGGGGATTAGGCATTTTTAATTCTAAAGTTAGGGTTTCTAAGAAATGATGTGCGATTGTGAACAACGATCTTGAAGTGCGTTCCCGTGGTTTGATTGTGTGGTGCGATCATGAGCTACGATTGTGAGTTGCGATCCAGTGGTGCAATTCAGAGCTCGTGAAGGGGCAGCGATTGAGGAAACTGAAGGCATTGTCGAGCGTGGTGTCGTTTTGTGGTTCGTCGTTTATAAGGTTAGGACATTTGGTTCTGTTTGTGATTACTTTTAAAGAGCATATACATAGTAGTTTATGATGTAGGGACCACCATGTGCAAGACTTTTCTATGTGTGGTCCAACATTTGGTCTCTAACATAATTAAGTGAATGATTGCTTTGTAAGTTGTTGGTTATTTGTTGTCATGTGTATATTTATATTTCACACGAATACCTTTTATAAAGTTCATATCATGGAAGAAGGTTATTTTCAGTTTGTGGTCCACCATAGTGGGACATTTTGTGATGCGAGATATGTTGGTGGTGATACATCAACACGGTCATGTGACAGTGATAGATGGAGTTACTTTGAAATAGTTGGCATCCTAAAGGACATGGGATTTTTAACAGTACAGGAGATGTGGTATTCACGTGGAGGTTGTGAAGAGTTGGAAAATAGATTGTGGGTTCTTACCCTCAACAAGCTATTGGCAATTAAGAAACTAAATGATGTACATACATGTGCTAGGCAGTTTAAGGTTGATTTGTTGAGCACTATATGGTTGAGTGGGAGGTTGGAGACTTCTTTAAGTCAAAATCCAAAATTGAGAAGTAATGATGTAAGGAATAAAGCTGTTAAAAAATGGAACACAAGTATAAGTAAGTCAAAAGCTCAACGGACAATGACCATGGCATTGAAGACTGTCCAGGTTTCATTTCAAGAGCAGTACAAACAAATTTCTGACTATGCACATGAGGTCATGCGTGCAAATCCAGGGTCTACAATGAAAGTGAAAGTTGAAGACATGAATGGGTTAAAAGTTTTTGGAATATTTTATGTGTGCTTAAAAGGCTGCAAGGATAGCTTTATATCTTGTAGGCCCATAATTGCTTTGGATGAGTGCTTCTTGAAAGACTTTTATGGTGGTGAATTGTTGACAGCAGTTGGGAGGGACCCAAATGATCAGATGCTACCACTAGCATATGTTGTGGTTGAGGTTAAATGCAAAGATTCTTGGACCTGGTTTTTGTAGTTTTTAATTGAAGATGTTGGGGGTGTAGATGTATGTGAAGACATCACTTTCATGTCTGACCAACAAAAGGTATATTCTTTGCTGTTAATTGTTGATTTTGTCTGTGTATAATTTTCTTTTAAATAATGTATATGTCTTTTGACAGGGTTTGTTGCTTGCCATTCAAGAATTCATACCTAGGGTAGTGCAGCGGTTCTGTGTTCGACACCTGTACGCGAACTTCAGAAAGAATTTCCCGGGAAAAAAAATTGAAAACCTTAATGTGGAGGGCAACCGGTAACACATATCCCTAAGCATGGGAGAGGGAGATGAGAGCTATAAAGGAAGTCAATGATGTCGTATTCAAACATCTGATTGCATTACCTCCTGGGCAAGCATTCATACTTGTTCTTTTACTCATGGCATATTTGAAAAGTCCATGGAATACCACTGTTACATTTGAAAATTAAGTTTGTACTACAGTTTGATTAATAAGGTAAAAAAACTGTAGGATTTAGATGTAATGCAGTTTTCCTATATCATGTCATTTCGGATTTTGCTCCCTATTGTTCACTTCCAAAATGTTTGTACTTGGTTGATCGCTTAATTCCTAACCTTATAGAGCTTCACAACATTGCCTATTGATGCTTACATTTTAGAGAGCAGAATAAGCCTTTTAGGTGCAATGTTAATTTGATATGCAAGTAGAATGTGCCCAACAACATTGTTTAATTTCTGAAATAATTTATTTTAAGTTGACTAAGTTCTAAAATCATTTATGCACACCATTCTTAGGTTATGAAATCATTTATGCACACCATTCTCAGGTTCTGAAATCATTTATTTTAAGTTGACTAAGTTCTGAAATCATTTATGCACACCATTCCTAGGTTTTGAAATCATTTCTACACACCATTCTTAGGTTATGAAATCATTTATGCACACCATTCTTAGGTTCTGAAATAATTTATTTTATGTTGACTAAGTTCTGAAATCATTTTTGCACACCATTCCTAGGTTCTGAAATCATTTATTTTAAGTTGACTAAGTTCTGAAATCATTTATGCACACCAATTCCTAGGTTTTGAAATCATTTATTTTCCTGTACTAGGTTTTGGTCCAGATCAAGGCTCACATTCACTCCAAAATGTGACTAACTTGTGAACAATATTTCTGAAGGCTTTAATAGTGTGCTTGTACCTGCACATGCAAAACCTATCATTATCATGCTAGAAGATATCAGGACTTATATAATGAAGAGATGGGCAAAGAACATATTGAAAATTGCGTCATTTGAAGGATCAATATGTCCAAAGATTTTAAGCAAGTTAGAAAAGGAGGCAAATCAAACTCTATATTGGATACCCAGGTTCGATGACGACATTCATATACTATTTTAAAAAGTAATTGTGTTACTTGTTAGATATGTCTAACCAATTCCATCATCACAGCTCTTCTACAGATCACGTATTTGAAGTGAGACATACCTCTACCATTGGACAAAAGTTTGCGGTTAACTTGGACATACATGAGTGCACCTGCCGAAAATGGATGTTGACTGGAATACCATGTTGTCATGCACTTTCTGCATTGAAATTTGTCAATGTCGATCCAGTTAACTTCATTTTATTTCGGTACAAGAAGGAAACATATGCAGAGGTCTACAACTCAGTTATTTGTCCACTGAATGGTGAACAAGTATGGGAAAGAATTGAAATGTCAGATGTTGTGCCACCTCCCACAAAGAAGATGTCTGGAAGACCAAAAAAGAAGAGAAGGTTGGATTCATGGGATGTAATGAAGAACAAGATTCAGTTAGGCCAAACTGGATTAAAGAAAAAATGTGGGACTTGTCATAAGCTTGGCCACAAAAGAAAGTCTTGCATTGAAAAATCATCTGAAAAAGGTCCAAGTACAACACGACCATCTCACCCAAGGCCATCCCACACAAGCTCATTTCACCAACGACCATCTCACCCAGACCCATCTGACCAAGTTCCAAATCAGGCAACTCCAAGTGCATCAGGCCCATCTTAGGAAACTTCAAGTCAGACAACTCCAACCGCACCCCCTCCACCATCTCCCCCTACTCAACCAAAAGTTTCGCAACCATCTCAGGCAGTCGAAGGACAACAAGATCAAGTGTAAAATTTTCAAGACCCAACACCCGGCTTAAGTTACAGTCCATGAGAGGCCACTTTTGGAAGCCATGAATGTTTTTGGAACTCACTCATTTCTATACCTATGTATTTTGAAAACCAATTATTGTAGGCTCCTGCTAATGTATTTTGGAATCATAATTTGGTCATTTGTTAATGTATCATGTACTGAATGTATTTGGTAATTTTTGGAGTACATTACTGTTATCGGGTTCTATGATAATTAAGTTTGCTTCTATCCAAATCTATGATAATTAAGTTTGTGTTTGTGCTTGTTACACTTTATATTCCTATTGGTGTAGCTTATCCTGTGAATAGTGGACTCTTGATTTACTCTAAGATGGGAAAAACTGGATTGAACATGTATTGTTCTCCTTCCTGCTCAGCTAATGTCAAACTTAGTAATGACTTTTGCTAGTTGTCTTCAAGTTGGGAAAATCTGCACTCAATTATTTTATTATTAAATTACTGTTTAAATATTGAAGTACTCTTGCATCACCTAGTAGTTCAAAATTTGAGTGTTTGCTTGAAACTCTACATGAAAACAAGAAAATAATACATAATTTATATGCCAACCACTTGTTAAATGATGAACTCGTTCATTAAAATTCATTTTGTATTGATACAAATTTCGGGATACATATTACATACTGGACATATTGAACTCAACACACTAATACATATTACATTAACTCATTCAATTATAATCCCAACCAAAATATACATTGATACGTCACTCATGGGAATTTTAAGAAAATAGTCAACATGACAATGTTTATTACAACAACAACACACAACCCTACTAATAACATCTTAATCCACTTTCTTGACATCTTCAGATGTTTTTCTAAGCTACAAAATTTGTTTCTTTGTCTAACAATCATTCCATCTTTGTCATCTCCAGTGTCTTCAATGCACCGTCTGAAAAAATTGCATCCCATGCTTATGACACTCCTACTTTGTATTAGACAAAACAATAACCAAAAAATCAATACCAGTGCATTTTTTTTTTCATAAACCACAGTTTAATACATCTCACCTTGTACTTTGGACACCCCCAAAATTGCCTCCCATCATTTTTTACAGTTGTTGTTGTTCTCAAAATCGCAAATAGGAGCAACAAAAGTCATCCTGCTCCCACCTCCATGGCTAGAATTAGATTGTTGTTGTTGCACTTCCATTCGATTACAACTGCATGATGATACAAATGCAGACCTATAGGCACACATTTCCACCACAAAGGACCTACACCCACGAACGAACCACAATCGGACCTACTCCCAACGAATAAATCACCGGACTCCACCACAAACGACCACCCTCTTATACGTCATTGAAACCCTAAAGACTACAATTTATTCAATCCAATCTCATGCTCTCATGCCCCCAAACCCTAATTACCCAAAATGACACCTCACCTCTTTCACAGTCCACATAATCACACGTCTCTGCCACATAAGTACCCCTTAATGTCGTTTGGTGCGACTTAACGGAAATGACCATTTTGGATACATTTTAAAAAACATAGGGACCAAATTGAATTTTTTAAAAAACCACTGTATTTAATTGAATATTGGCCCAAAATATTGGGACCAATAAGGTAATTAAACCTATATTTTATAAGTCCTAGTTAATCTAATTCTTAAAGTTTGATTTTTTTTTCAACAAATTTAAAGTATCATCTTATGATTTTGAGTAGTTTAATTAAATCTCTATTAGTGATTAGTAGGCTCTATAGTCGACCCGTTAGATGTGTTACATTATCTTTTAATAGAAGATTAGACTAACTAACATTACACAGCTCAAACCATTTAAGGCTCAAACAACATGAGTTATAACGTCTAGTTTATTTTAAACGAGGAACAAATATATAAAAACTATTTTAAAATGATGTGATGTTTCAAATGCGTTAGAGAAAACTAAATGTCACTTCTCCATGTACATGACACATAAGTTTTTCAAAGAAAACCTAAGCTCATAAAGTTTATGGAAGAAAACTAAATTAATGTGAACGAATTAGAGAAAAAGATCATTAAACATACTAATATAGTTAAACTGAAACATTTAAGAATTGAGAAGCCACTTTGGGACCGATAGACCATTATAAGCTAATAATAAATCATGACTAATATAGGTCACTTTGGGGACTAATAGGCCACCTTGTGCATAAACTAATAATTTAAGACTGATAAGCCACTCCAAGATCGATATGTCACCTCAGACATAAACAAATAAATTAAGGTTGATAAGCCACTTCGAAGTCGATAGGCCGCCTTGCGCATAAACGTATTAATTGATAAGCCTTTTTAGAGTCGATAGACCACATCGTGCATAATTGTGTTAAAGATTATAAGCCTCTTTGGGGCCTATAGGTCACCCCACACATAATCATCTTGAAGCTAATAAGCCTATTTGGGTCCAATAGGCACCTCGTGCATAATTGTACTAAGGCTAATAATCCTATTTGGAGCTGAAAGGCCACATTGCACATAATCTTATTAAGGCTGATAAGCCTCTTTAGGACTGATACATCACCTCGTGCATAATCATATTGAGGCTACTAAGTCTCTTTAAGACTGATAGGCCACCTCGTGCATAATTGTGTTAAGGTTGATAAGTCCATTTGGTGTTGATAGGTCACTTCACGCATAATTATATTAAGGCTGATATGCCTTTTTAGGACCAATAGGCCACCTCATGCATAACCATGTTAAGGTTGATAAGCCTATTTGGACCTGATAGGTCACATCCCACATAATTGTACTAAGGATGAGAAGTCTGCCGATCAAAAAAAAAAAAAAAGGATGAGAAGTCTCTTTGGGGTCGATAGGAGACCTGGGGCATAATTGTATTAAGGTTAATAAGTCTCTTTGGGACCAATAAGTCACCTCATACATAATCATATTAAGGTCGATAAGCCTCTTTAGGACTGATATGTCACCTTGTGCATAATCGTGTTAAGGTAGATAAGTCTCTTTGAGACAGATAGGTCACCTCGCGCATAATCGTATTAAGGTTGATAAGCCTCTTTGGGACCAATAGGCCACCTCGTCCATACTTGTATTAAGACGGATAAGTCGGGGCATTTCCCTTTTCGCAAATGTACGTGTCCAACTTCATCGTGCGCGAAGGTGATAAAATGCAGGTTGATGTTGACGCTTCCTAATCATTAAAGTTTATCACAAGGCAATGGAACGCTCGTGGCCATGGCGGACGTCCTTATACTGTTAATATTGTGCCATGAGATCGACCTTATCAAACAAATTGACACACTCTCTCATTATTTGCTTTCTAGCTTTTTCTTGAGGTGAAAAATAGAAAAATACTTGGAACTTTTATTCTACAACAATGTCTCAGAGGAAAAAAAGAGTTTCATTCCCTCTATTAAAAGATTATTGCATTAGTTTTTTCAATAAAAGGAAGAGCATCAAGATGAGTCTAGTTAAAAGTATCTTGGTATGATTTTTAAGGCTTCTAGTTAGAACATTCATAATTGAGTGTGTTTGTTCATATAGAGGGATGCATTTTATAAATTATAGTTACTTGTTTTGTTATTTTTTGGATTTTAATTAATATTATCTAATTCTTAAAGTTTGTATTTTCTTCAACTGATTTCAAGTATCACCAACATATATTCTTGTAATTTTCATCTAAAATTTTGAATAATTTTATTGAATTTTTGTTAATGATTAGTACACCGTATAACTCACATGTTAAATAGATTACATTTTTGTTTTAATATAAGATTAAACTAATTGAGAGAACAAACCACATTTTAACACATTATTTTACATTTTACTTTAGTATTGATTAAAATTTTATTAAATTCCATAAAATCAGGAAAAAAAAATACTATATAAACTTATGTTAGGCATTTTTTCTTAGAATGTATGACTTTAAACTAGAGGGGTGAATGTTTAAAGAGGGTTTTCGCAAACTTTTTAGTCTAGAATGAAATTCCTTTAAGAAAACTTGATTCAGAATTCAGTTTGCCAAAAACACAAAGCAATTTAGCACAACACCAGAAAAACAATCGGT
>Ga0123342_1007013_pt1 | contig 15199 bp, 6 predicted proteins | sample Turbeawhitnodule_FD_89960 | JGI IMG/M metagenome (GOLD analysis project Ga0123342, IMG submission 89960) | Root nodule microbial communities of legume samples collected from Mexico - Turtle bean Mexico white nodule | ecosystem: Host-associated > Plants > Roots > Nodule | place: Mexico: Nepantla... | reverse complement strand
ATCCCTGCACTCATTTCTGGTTTTGCTTAATTCTGTCAAGAACTAAATCTGTTCTTTTGAAATTGAATCTGTTAATTCTGGGTTTAAGTAAAAACTGTTCTTCCTGATTTGTTAAAGCTCTCTAATCACAAACAAGGAAATTGTATATGATAGTTTAAGTGATCTGTGAACAAACAGTCTAATCATTAAAATCTGAGAAAGAATCATTCTACTTAAAACCTTGTGTTGAGTAAATTTGTTTGATTTCTAAGCATAGTTGTATCCTTCATCCTCAGAATATTCAGCTTATTTGATTCTGTTATAATCCTCTGTTGATCACAATTTTATATTGAACAAATTCAAATTGTGCTAGACTGCTCTGAAGAATCAATCTGTTTCATGTAAAAATAATCTGTTCTTTTTGCCTCTGGTATACTGAAAATTGTGTGTTCTTGTGAAAATTTTATAAGCTCAATTCACCCCTCCCCTCTTGAACTTAGACACTAATAGACCCAACAATACTTTCCAGTCAAATTTAAGATTCTAGATCAAGAATTAGAAGAAAAACAATAATACCAATAATCAATCAAGAACAAAATATTATTCAAATATCACCTCACTACATAAGAGTTTGAACATATTACTCTAAATTCCAAAAGGTAGAATTAGCCACTCATGATGACTATTACACACAAGGAAAGCATGAAAAGAAGATCCACGATGTTTCTCCTTGACGACTGCCTCCTCGAATGTTTCTCACACCTCTTATTCTCCCAATTGGGTTACAAGTCACTTAATGGTGTTTTCCTCTCAATCCTGCATACTAGGGTTATCCTCAAGTCCCCTATTTAACATAATTTTCGTGGGCTTAAGTGGATTCTCGCTCAAGCGAGAATGGGCTCGCTTGAGTGAGCAAAACGACGTCCAACCCAACTTTACTGGTGCTATCTTGTTCAAGCGAAATATAGTTCGCTTGAGCGAGCCCCCTGGTGGTGAGATGGTTCTTTTGCGCGTTTGGCAACTTGGTGAGTGTTGATGCATTTCAACTTTTCATTTTTAGCTTTGTATATTCTCCTTTTGCCCAATCATCTTCATACTCCCATAAAATCTTGAAATTAATATCAAAATTGGATATAAATCGTTTTTATTCAATTACAAACCATAAAATATGTAAAAATGTAAAAATTCATAAATTAAGAGTTATTTTATACTTACTTTAACAATTAATATTCGTAAGTGTCTATATTTTAATATGAAATATCATGTTATACTAATAGAAAAAAATAATCAATAACAATTTATTATGACAGTTGAATATTACCTATCATAAAAAAATGATATTGTGGCATTTCTGTAATAAATGTTAACTTTATTATTTTAGATAAAAGTAAAAATGAGACAATAACTACTTAATATGTATTTTTTTTAGGACCCTAGTAATAACTAGTTTCTTCTAATTTTAACTTCTCTTTTCATTCTTGAATGCAAATTGAGCGTTGAGCGCTAAAAATTGTTGCAATTGAAAAGCGCTAGAAAATACAGCAGGTTCGATTAGAACCGCATCAGAAAAAAGCACAAATTCTCTGGTCCGATCAAAATCGTGGTGGTGATAGTGATGGAGAACGCTCCTTTGACCATGTCCTCGGGTGGCCCAAACCCTCGCGCCCCGACATCGACGGCTTCACAATCGAACCCTTTCTCCGTCGCGGCTGTCACCATCTCCAACGACGCCGTCTTCATCGAAACCAACCCCGACCACTCGTTCCAAGCCATCCGCGAGCAAATATTCGAATCCAATGATACAATCCTAATTCCAGCCCCAATGAACGGCTTCGCGCAGCAAGCAGAGTCCATCCTCCCTAGCATGGACAAAACCGTCATCTGCGGCTTCAAATCCTAAACCCTCCCCGTCTACGCCAAACTCGCCACCCACTTCGTCATTTTGAATAACTGGTTCGCTTCGGTTCCGACTTCAACCCAACCGAATCGGTTCTACATCACTACGCCCTCAAGTGAATCTCCCGAACAATAGGCGGCAATTTACATCCCACAGTAACTTCCATGCTGGTGTGAATGACCTATTTATCTCTCAGGTATTCTCTTTCATTGATTATGGTTATGGAAACTGGAATTTCTGTATGTATAATATAATCCTTTTTCCACAGGCTTTAATAGAAAATACACAAGCAAATGAAATATTGAAACAGGCTCCTTTCTTGATACGATTTACGAGCAGGGTTAAAATATACTCTGCAAGAAACTCTTTTTTGACTTTGATTTGATTTCTGGTTATCCTTGTATTATTTATTTACAATAGATAGCTGCAACTGCAAGCAAGGTTTTGGAGTTCCTGTATCATAATATGTCACTGCATTGGTAATATAATGATTTGCACTTTTGTGGCACACACCAAATTGATACATATCTTAAACTTGAACTGGTGTAGCATCTTCTACTCCTTAACAACGGAAGATACCTATAATCTAACAGCTGGAGATTGTTTTAAGCAGATCAGGTTTATCAAAGTGGTTATGTTGAATCACTACAACAAGCTGTATTGAGGCATATCTTGATTTTATTTATAAATTTAAACCTTGTTATATTACCTAGGTTATTTTCACAGATATTTTGGCTTAATCCTACCAACATAGCTTCTGCATGTTAGAGGCTAGACACATATTTCTTGATAAGGGTTGACGGAAAGCTATGTTTGGAGGTGGTCTTATATTAGGTATTTCTGCAGAATCAGATAGGACTAAACCAATGACACTATTTGTTCAGGTTTTGTATTTATTAGACACATGTTACTGTAGAATATATCATAATAGTTTATATTTTTTGGATGCATTCAGGATGAGTTTTTCTTGCATCAATTTTGAGGAAGATTAGCTCAGTTTTCTTCGTTTCATGGTTTGTCTGTGGTGGAATTGGAATTGGAATTAGCTCTAATTTGATCTTTTGTGATTTTGAATTGGAATTGCTTGTTTGCTACAATATTGTTCATCCAGTCAATGTAATACTTACTTTATAATTTAAGAGTACCTATGGAAAATTTGTCTGAAAAAAGTTGGATGACTAAAGTATGTTTTGTTTATTTTCTCAATGCAAAACGCTTAATTGAAGTTGGTTTTCGGTTTTAGTTTTTATAAAAAGGAATGAGACAGAGTTGTGTTTCGATTATTACTTCTGGACTCAACAAATAGAGCAAATTATGATATTTATTACTTAATCACCCAAATAGGCAGGTTTAAAAATTCTTTAAATTAGATTAGGTGGATAATACCCAAATATTTTGACAGTTGAGTTGCTGTCATCCAAGATTGTGTGGGATCATCGAAGGTTGCCTTCAACAAAGATAAGATATTGGTGTTTCTTCATGGCTTTGCAAATCAATTTCTTTCTGGGGGATACCATGGTATGCCTTTTGTTCTCAAATAAATTGTATTATTTACAAATATATTTATTTCTTTTGGTTTCCACTTGTAAAGCGAAGTAATCTCACAACAATTTGAATCTGTATCAGTGAATGTATCGAAAGGGAACATCCTTCAATTCAAATAAGTGATGTTGTTTTCTTTCAAGTGGCTGAATTTGTCACTGTGTTTCAGTTTTATAAGTGTTTAACTTCTAAGGTGAGAATGATAATATAAGAATTTCAATCTCTCTCAACATACGTTTCTCTTGTCCTCATTCAAGCTGAAATACTTAACATTGCCCCCCTTGATTACAGGTATTCAATGCAAATTTTTAAGCATTCATGGTCTGGAACAGGAAAAATTTCTGATTCATCTGAATGATAGAATTTAATTGATTCTCCATGCATATTTTCCTTTCATTTCACATTGAATTTAATTAGCTGGTGGTCCCAAAGGTTAACACATTTGTTTTTTCCTTTCATTTGCAGGACATATTTTCAGTCAATATTTTATCTATATTTAAGATAGAGATATAGAAGACATTAGGATTAGGATGTAATAAACTTTTTTTTTTTTTTAAGTGTTTCCGATAAGTTGTAAAATTTGTTAGTTTATTTAAATATACAACTTAGTTTTTTTGCACAATGTTTATTGGATAATATTATAAAAGAATTAGTTTGTTTGAAAATTGTATATTATTATATGCAGGTTGACGAACAATTAATGAATAGAGAAAACATGATAAAATAAATTGATTTTTTTTTAAAAAATATTAATTTATTATGATGATTAAAATATTACTTGTTATAGAAAATAATACATTTTATGACGGTTGAAATATTATATTTCTATATTTTTTTATTTGGATATAATTTTAACTCAGAAAAAAGGGAAAAAATTAAAAATATATTAGAATTTTTTATATGATGTATCTCTTAAACTGACATAAAAAGGTGAATTTTCTACGAAGATTCTGCGATTGTTATATATGTAAAGTATAATTTTTTTATGTTTCCTATATATATGAAGGTTCTAAAATTATTAAAAAAAAGTCTATTTTAATTGTCATTAAAATATTTTTTTCTTAATGTTATAATTTATTTTAAATATGGTAAATAATAATTACTTTTAACACATTTATCTATATATAATCAAGATAATTTATTTTATATATATAGCATCAATTATAAATTAACAATAATAAATTAAGTATGAAAATAATGATGTATTTTTTGCACATTTTTTACAAATAATGTAATATAAAAAAGTTATATTTTATTATTTCCGTGAGAATCAAATTAAATAAATAATTAAGTTTTTTTTATGACAATTAAAAATAACATAAATATTTTTAATTTTATCATGAAATTCATCAAAAATATTATTATTTTAATATAATTCAAATATATATACAATAAAATATTTTAATATTTCATTATTTTCTCTAATTATATCAAATTGTACACCTATCACACATCATATCCATATATTTAATTATACTATTTCACACACATCACCAATCATATATAAATAATAATAAAAAATAAAATTTAATTAAAATTTAAAACTTATTATTTTTCAAAAATACACGTGAAAGTTAAGTGCACGAAAATTAAAATAAATAATTATTTACTTGACTCAACTAAATCTTCATACACTTATTATAAATTTAAATTTAATTTAAAAATATATTTAATATTTAAAATAAACTTTCATCATCTTAATATTTTATTATTATTATTTATATTTCTTGTTCGTAGTTGTTTAGCCAACACACTGCATTATTTTTGTATTTTTTTCTAAAATAAAGTTTCTCTGTTTAGCCAACACACTACATTATTTTTGTTTTCTTTTTTCAAAATAAAGTGTGGCCTATACATTTATTATTTAGGGTGTTTCTTCCTACACCTCTACACTTTTCTTCCTGCACCCCTACATTTTTCCAAAATACCTAAATTACCCTTTACAATTTTAGATGATTCCAGAATAGTGGTTCTGTAAGCAAATGATATTTTCGAAATAAAAAATCCAGAAGACAAAAAGTTATTTCGAAACATCTTTTTTGGAACATTTTTTATTTATTTCTGGATTTATAAATCTGAATTTCATAAAACATGTTCCGAAAATATTTTGGGAAGGACCATCCGAAAATCATTTTTAAAGGGGGGTAAAACAGTCTTTTCCAAAAGTGAGGGGGTGCAGGAAGAAATTTGTAGGTGCAGGAAGAAGTTGCCCATTATTTATTAGACTCACACTAATTTTGGTTATTTTAAAAAAAAAAAAATTAATGTAGACTTTACTTAACTAGACCCATGTTATTTTATTTGTCTTTTCTCTCTTCTATTTATTGAAGTCTTGACCACTGCTATTGGTCACTATTACGTCCCTACACTATTTGTTGACAGCTAATTCAATTTATTTTTTTGTGGTTCATCATAGATCACAATCTGGAGAGTCATATTAAATAGAGTGTGAATAGTTAGATACATGTGGGTTTTTTTTGTTAAATAGAGGAATCAATTAGACATCTATTCCTTAAAGTGATATTACATTGACAATTGAGAAAGTTACAACAATGCATAATGAATTAAAGTATCACTTTTCCCAGTTTGAGAATTTGAGACAGAATAGGATTGGAAACAGAGGAACCTTACAGTTTTTAGGAATATTATAACTGATCGAGTAGAAATATTTACTTTCACTTAACTGAAAATTTCATCTTGGATATCTTGTAACAAAAAATATGCAGTGTGTTCTTAAGGAACTCAATCCTGTGTACGAATTGAAACATACTTTAAATACTCCCATATATTAATTTTATTTTTTTCTAATAAAAAAATTTAAGAATACATGTTTATGTGGTTTCTATTTCATTTTGCCCTATATGTGTTTTCAGTATCAATGTTACACATATGTATTCTTTAATTACAACCACAAAAATATAAAAAATATATGGTAAATATCTTAATATAATCTTGTGATTGACACCACTTTTCATGTCAATTTTGTGTGGTCCTGGTTGTTAGAATTTGTCATATTAAAAATGTTATACATTTTATTAGGGATTTAAAATAATAAAATACTGAAAAGAATTTGCAGTCTAATTGAAATGATGAGAAGATAGTTTGAGTAACTTATCATACAATATAGGTTGTGAAAATATTATTATTCTATTTTTAATTACAACTACAAAAATATAAGGCAAATATCTTAATTTAATCTGTGGATGACACCACTTTCTATGTCAATTTTGCTTCACATAATGGACCTGTTTGTTATAATTTTCATACTAAAAATGTTATACATTTTATTTGGGTTTCAAAATAATAAAATACTTAAAATAATTTGCAGTCTAATTGAAATGATGAGTAGCTAGTTTGAGTAACTTATCATAAAATATAGGTTGTGAAAATATTATTATTCTATTTTTAATTACAACCACAAAAATATAAGGCAAATATCTTAACCTAATCTCGTGGATGACACCACTTTCCATGTCAATTTTGTTTCCATGTCAATTTTGCTTCAGGTAATGATCCTCTTTGTTAGAATTTTCATACTAAAAATGTTATACATTTTATTAGGGTTTCAAAATAATAAAATACTTAAAAGAAGTTTCAGTCTAAAGAAGCTAGTTTGAGTAACTTATCATAAAATTCACTTTTCGAAAAGTAATTTTAATTATTTTCTTTATCAATAAAGAATAAATAAAATATAATGAGATATTTCAGGGGTGTCTCAACCTTTATACATAAAGTGGCCAAGACCAACCTCCCCAACACTTGACCTACAAACATTCTTCAGACTCTAGAAACCATCAAATCAATGCTAATTGAAAGACATGGTAAGCTACATCAACAGAAATCATCATACCATATCAGGGTCCTTATAACTAGTCTTTAGTCAAAACAATACACACAAAAATCCCCTAATAGAACCAAAAGCCCACAAACACATCTACAAAACAAAATCCCTCACCCACAAATAAATCCCACAAAAACCACTCCAAATTGAACCCGCTTTCTTCAAAACCTAAAGAAACTTTACCTGCCTACTAACCTGTCTGGGAACTGCAATACCTGTTCATAGTCTTAGCAACTATATACCACAAGAACTTGCACAAAAATCCAACAAACCTGATTGGGAGCCACGTTCTCTTTTCATAACCACACCAACAGTAGAATAAGAACCTGGACAAACAAATCTAATTGTCCTAGACAAATAGTTAGAACAGTTTGCAAAACATCACTTTTTCAAATACTCCATACAACACAAGGGATCCTCCGCCAATCTTTCCTTGGTTGTAACTTAAGACCAAGAGTTCCTTTGAGCCACAGTAAAAACCTCCAAAGGATTACTCTCCCATTCTTAAAAATATTATTATAATATAAATAATTATAAAATCATAAATAATATTTATAAACAATAATAATAAATAATAATTTTAAATAATAATCATAACTAATAAATATGCATAAAATTAATAATATTAATAGTATTAATAATGTTGATAATATGAATAATATTAATTTTTTTATTAATATTAATAATATTTAATAATATTATGAATATTAATAATATTAAAAATAATATTAATATTAATAATAATAATATTAATTAATTTAGATAATTAGATATCAATTGAGAAACTATTTATTCATAATAGAAACTAATTTAGATACTAAAAGTTTTTTAGTCTCTAAAATAATATTTAATTTAATTTTTTTTTATTTCTAAGTTTTTTTTTTTTTTCTATTTGAGACATAATATTGATTATATATAGTACCTTTCTTTTCTGTTTTTCTTAAACCTTTTTATTGGATTCTGGTCCTCCATGCAAATTTGGAACAAAATTGATTGGGATGGAATATGGAGAAAATCAATATTCCATATGTGGGATAAAAGGACGGCTCAATTCCCTATCTAGCACCATTCACATCTTTATTTCCCTATCTAGCACCCTTTTGTTTTTATTTCCCTATCTAGCATCCTTTTGTTTTTATTTCCCTATCTAACACTCTTTTATTTTTTATTTCCCTATCTAACACCATTTTAAAAATAAATAAATAATAAATTATTATTTTTTTATAATTTTAATTTTGAATGCATTAAAAAATAAATATTTTTAATGTTTAAAATAATTAAAAATATAATTAATGAATAAATAAATAAGTTTTTACAAAATAAAAATAAAAAAGTAATAATGCCAATGCCAATGAGCAGCGTTTAAGATCAATTCCTCGACCCCACTTCTTCCCTCTTCAAACTTAAAACATACATTACCAACTGAGACGGATAAAAACTAATGTTTTTTTTTATAAAATTAGTTTAGACTTAAGATTTTCTAGTAGTTTATTAAGATAGTTTTTAAATTTTTTTTAGTTATATTGCAGGATTGTCAGTTTTTCATGCATTGAAAAATGTCCAAGAACTTTATACGAGTTGAAGTATTTACTCCAGTATATTAATTTTATTTTTTTAATAAAATATTTTAATATACAGATTTATATCGTTTCAATGTTGTTTTGGCCTGAACCATATCTTCTACCATCAATGTTACACATATATTTTTTTTTAATATCAACCACAAAAATATAAGGTAAATATCTTAACTTAATTTTGTGGATGACACCACTTTTCATGTCAATTTTGAAATGAAAATTTATCACCATGACAATTATGAATTAATGATTTTGCTTCACGTAATGGTACAATTTGTCATCCTAAAAGTTGTATACATTTTATTAGGATTTCAAAATAACAAAATTCTTAAAAGAATCTAAAGTCTAATTGAAATGAGAAGCTAGTTTGAAGCTAGTTTGAGTAATTTATCATAAAATGACTTTTTTCAAAAAGTAACTTTAATTATTCTAAATAAGCATGAATTATTTTTTTGAAATTCTATAAAAAGTAAATACAAGATTATTTGCATTAGAAATTTTTTAATGAGTAAAAAGTGAGCCACATAGTATCCCAATAATGCATATTTGAGAAATTATATAAACGCTTTGCACTAAAACTATAAAAAAATAATTAAAACGTGAATTGGAACATATTGATTTGGACCACATATGTGTGTTTTTGTCTACTCCTACTCCATAAGTGTCGTACTTCATGCTTACGAGGTCCATTTAAATTTCAATCCTCGCATTCTTCTATTACTTGTTTTATGTGCCTTCATCTTAGTTGTCAACTTCCCATCCTTGATTGTGTTGTAAAAGTTCCGTTTTTTTATAGCAAACAAGAATTAATTAACTAATGGAAACTCTTTTTTATCAAAACTAAAAGTTAATTAATTAAATAAAATATTGTAGGAATGTTTCAACTTTATAAAAAAGTTAGTAAAAGTTTCGATATTTTAAATATAGTTCCATATAGTTTAAGAGTTAATATTAATAATAATTTATATATATTTTTCTTCTTTTAATATATTAAATTTTTTTAGAACAAAATCGTGATAGAACACCAACTTTCAAAATAAACAATAAATTAGAAATTAGAAGAAATTTTCTCCTTAAATCCCAAATGTAATCGGAGAACAACCTCCTTTGCTTAGAAAAAAAAATAAGAGTGATGATATTTTGACACGTTGCTCCACCTTACACTCACAACAAAATATTAATATTTATAATAAAAATAATTAAAAAAAGAATTTTTTTTAATAAAAATATAAATAAAATGCAAAATGTTAAAATAATTTTTAAAATTAAAAAAATTAAAAAAAAATATTAATATTTATTGGGGTGTAGGCGGAACATGGTGTAAAAAAAACAATTGTTGCACTAATATACAGTTGTTACCTACAAACATAGTGTTGACGAAATACCTTCCACCCAGCTTCACACCTTCTCTATTAATGGTCCTTCACGTCAGATATGTGTCCATTATGTTTCCAACATAACCATGTTATTAACCTAACAATAAAACACCTCCCAAACAAATGCTCAAACAACTAACCTTGTCAGAAAACAAACTCCAATAGCAATCTAAAGCGAATAAAGACATACTAAAGGATCAATACACCAGTCAGAAAAAGAAAAACAAGCATAGGAATATTTAGAAGAGAGTCAAGACCAAACCTTCACTTGAGCCAAAGAGAAGATCTCAAAATAATCCAAAACTCCACCTTTAAAAAATAATCTTATGTCTATGACTCCAAATCTCAATAACTATCGTGATCCAAATGTTTCCCTTCCCTAATAAGACTGACTTCGGAGCATTACACAACAAGGACTACAGAAAATGGGAGTGAGCATGGATGAGGGTTATCAACGAAATGCCTAACCAACCATAACAAAGATTCCACACCAGCCTGGATATTCTACATTCGAAAACCAAATGATTTACCTCCTCCTCTTTAACCCCACAAAAGCAATACAATACACTTTTGACAGGAATCCTGCGTCTATGTAAATCGACCTTAGTGGCAATCCTATTTCCCAGCACCTCCAAGTCGTAACCTGAGCAGAGGGCGAAGTCTTAATCCTCCAAAACAATTAAACATCCTTGACCCGTCCACCTCATAGACACCTCTAAGAAGCCCATAAGCGGAGTTAATTGAGAATTCTTGAAACTTATTGGCTTTCCATACTCACCTATCCACTTTCTCCAAGACCGGACACGAGTCGTGCACTACCTTGAGAAGTTGACAAACCTGGGTCTTCTCTCAGTCAAAAAGACTTCTTTTCCACGCCATAAACCACTCCCAACCATTATTTGCCCAAAACCCACTACGAGCCAACGATATATCTTTCTCGACACTCAATGAAAACAACCTTGGGAACTTAGTCTTCAATTGCTCATTACCAACCCACTGGTCTTCCCAGAACTTGATATCCTTCCCATTGCCAATTTCCCAATTTAAACAATCTCTGAAATTACGACCCCACTTCTCCAACTTCCAAATCTTCTTCTAATCAATCCAGCAAAGGGAAGCATTATAAATACACATGTCCTCCTTCAGATTTCTCCACCATCCATATTTAGATTCTAAAACTTCCTTCCAAAGACCTCCCTCGAAAGAACCCAACTGCCAAATCCACTTACCCATCAAAGCCAGATTGAAGTCCTTAATGTTAACAACTCCAAGTCCACCTTTCTCCTGAGGCTCGCATACCTTTTCCCATGCGACCCAAGCGATCTTCCTCCCTTCGGAGCCCCACCCCCAAAAGAAGTTCCTCTGAATGCTCACTATCTTTTTTATCACCATAACAGGCTTAAAAAACATTGACATGTAGAATAGAGGGATAGATGACAAAAGTGACTTGATGAGACAAATTCTTCCAGCCATAGACAAATTTCTACCTTTCCATCTTCCCAATCTGGATTTGATTCTAGCCACCACACCATCCCAAAACACATTCCTTTTATAACAACCCCCGATATTTGAAAGGGACATTCATAACCTCACATTTAAGAATAAAAGCGTAACCCTGAATAGAGAATGCATCAGTCACGTCTCCCTCGTCACGTGCTTCACTAAAATGGATTGCCAACGAAAGAATGGGTTGTGACGAAGCACTGGAAGGGACAACGCCACCGTGAACGAAGCCGCTGGCCTCACCTTCTCTGATGCCCAAGTTGCCAAAACCCTCACCGTCGTCAGCAAAGGAAACCTTAATTGGATGACCAACTAATTCTATCAAGTTGAGAAAAGGGCCTAAATCCAGTGAATGCCTTACCTAACTATCTTCACGAGAGTGAGCCAAAGCTGACCCAACACAAATTGAATCTTCTAGCCACATCTCTGCACTAATTACCAGGCCCTAGTGGGCCCCTCCTGAACCCTTGGACAACTCCTTAATTACTACAGTACTTAATTCCTTTCTTTCTTATGCACCCTCATGAATTTCAAGGGAATAAGTAATTATGTTATCTGAATGATTAATCCCCCTTGAAGTCTCCCATGCATGCACCGTCCCTTGCACTTCCCCCCACCGTTACCGGAAATTGCGCTGACACCTCCTCCCCACCCTTTGCACCAGTGTCGCTTCCGACGTTAGAGCCATCCAAAACATAAAAATCGTCTTCGATGCTACCATCCACCCACGCCTCAGAATTCCCCTCCGAAGCACCACCCCACCTGCCGTGAGAACATCCTACTTGAGTGACTTTCGCGTAACTTTCTTCTTCGAAAAACATCTTGCATAGAACATCATTAATGCTTACGACTTTAATCAGGTTTGTCAAAGCTCTTAACAACATTCTGATGCGAAGTCTGGAAAATTCAAGAACCTCCCATGAAGTTGTTGCTTCGTACACCTCAATGAAAGTTCCAACGAGAGACCCTACAAGCTCAAAGCATTGATTGCTCCAGAAATTTGAAGGGATTTCTCTACAATAAACCCACAAAAGTTTATCCGCTACCTCAAAAGACTCAGACCAAGGAACAATAGAGGCGGAAATGTCGTCCAACCATTCTTTATTTTCTTCCATAAGCTTTTCTACATAACCCTCCACATCACTTGATAATAAGACATACTTCGCACCTAGGTATCTTAGCCGCACAAAGTTGAACCCTCCCATAAAAAACCCTCCTTCACTACCTTTATGTCCGAAGCTTTAGAAAGATTCCCGACAAAACTTCCCTCTAACACGACATGTTTAAACTATTTTATATGTAGTTCTTAAACTATATCTTATCAAGACTTCATCTATCATTTTTTTTATATGGATTGGAACACTCATAAGTGGTTTATATTTTAATTTTATTCATTATTTGTTAATAAAAAAATCATTTATATTTTTGGTATTATATACGAGAAACTTTATCATTTTAATATAATTTTTTAAAGAATAAAAGAGTAAAGAGTTTAGCAGGACCAGGGGGCGAAAGGAGGAGGGATGATTTGTAAAACTGGAGTTGTAATGAGAGAAAAAAGATGGGACAGAAGCAACATTTGTATGCAGAATGTGATCAACTAATTGTTTGGTCCTTTCAATACGATTTTCTTGAGCAAGAAGCAGCGCTTCAATGTCTGCTACCGTGTATGGGTCAAGACGGGATGTGACAGAGGTGATAAAAGAATCGTATTCGTCAGATAACCCATTAAGAACAACTTCAATGTGATCTTCTATAGAAATGGGACAACCCACAACAGCCAATTGGTCTACGGTTTTCTTGATATCAAGAAGGTAGGCAGAGATGGAGCGGTCTTTCTCGGGTGTATGCAACTGCTGTTTGTGCTTCTTTATTTTGAGAACGAGTTTAAGACGCGTAATGGGTCTGGAGTTTTTCCCAGACTTGGTTTGAAGTGTCCATGCCAACCATCTGAGTTAGGATACCTAAGGTCATAGATGCCAATAACCAGGCCAAGATTGCATGATCCTGACGATCATACTGGATGTATTTGGAATTAACAATGGGGAAAGAATCTTGCTCGACAGAGATGAAGCGCGGAGGAATGCAAGAACCATCTAGAAAATGAAGAATATCTAGGCTTCGAAGGGCGACATTAACTTGTTGCTGCTAGACAAGGAAATTGTCTGGATCCAGTTTCAGAGGGATTGGGGTATGAAAGATATGAGGGAGAAGAGCTTCGAGCTTGGAAGAAAAATTTTCAGAATTGGGTTCAGTGGTAGATGATGAGGCCATTTTTTTGCTCTGGATACCATAAAAGAGTAAAGAGTGAACCAGAGGTTTAGAGAGCAGAAAGAAAGAGAGAATGAGTAAACTTTATTATATGATTCAATACAAAACATACATGGAAGGTTGGGTATTAATAGTACCCAGTGCAGTAGAGAATACATGTAAAACAGTTAAGACTGTTATATACAGTTAAGACTGTTATACCTAATAAAGAAATTATCAAAATAAATAAATTGTAGAAAAATTATGAAATTAAATAAATCATGTCTGTGAAGCAAGACTTCCACGATTTCACTTTTTTTTTATATTTTTAACAAATACAAAAGTAACACTACAAGGAAATCATTAAATAGAAACCAATTTTTAGAGATCAAAATAATTAGTTGCAATAGTAACTAAATTAGATACCATTTTAGAAACTAAAAATAAATAAATTGGTTTTAAATTAGTTTCTATTATTGTTAAATAGTTTCTAAATTGGTATCTAATTAGCTACCAAGGTTTTAACTACCAATTATTTAGTTTCTAAATTTGGTAGCGAAAACATTGGTTGCTAATTATATAAACTAATTTAGAAACCAAAAATTTATTTAGTCCCTAAAATGGTCTCTAATTTAGTCACTATAACAACTAATTATTTTTTGTCTCTAAAATTAGTTTTTATTTCATGATTTTCTTGTAGTGTAATATTTGAGATGCATAATTTCATTATATATATATATATATATATATTATTAAAATTATGTTTGATATACGAATTTTAATTTTGTTTTCTTATAATGTATACAAAACATAATTATTGTTATGAAAAATAAAAAGTTAAAATCGTCCTAGTAGAGTATCCACTACAAGAAAAACTTGATTTAGCTTCCAAATATTTGCGTGGGCCATTTGCGGATGCTACTCTCGTCGGTCAAAATGAGTAAAAACCCACGCAAGATTTACATTGGACGCAAAACGGACGCATATATTGATTTAATTTTTTTTTTTTAAAAAAATTTTGCGTCGGCCGCGGTCCACGCATAGGCGTCGGTTTTGCATCGGCCACGACCCACGCATATGCGTCCGTTTTGCGTTGCCCACAGAACCCACACATATGCGTCCGCTATAGCCCACGCATGTTTAGAATTTTAAAATTTAAATATTTTTAATGTATAATAAATATTTTAATATTTAATTCTTTATTATATTTATTTTAGAATTATTTCTTTAATGT
>Ga0123342_1007012_pt1 | contig 15202 bp, 6 predicted proteins | sample Turbeawhitnodule_FD_89960 | JGI IMG/M metagenome (GOLD analysis project Ga0123342, IMG submission 89960) | Root nodule microbial communities of legume samples collected from Mexico - Turtle bean Mexico white nodule | ecosystem: Host-associated > Plants > Roots > Nodule | place: Mexico: Nepantla... | reverse complement strand
AGCGTCTAGACTCAAAAGGAGAGCGTCTAGCACAAGATGAGGGGCGGCTACAAAAGGAGCGTCTAGGAGGAAGCCTAGACCGTCTAGGACCTATCACTAGGTCCATGGCCAAGCATCTTCACGTACAATTGGGTCAAGCAACGGATGGGAGGGAGAAGAACTTATACATGCTACATGGAGGCTCATTAGGGGTGGCTTAGTAGTTAGTGTAGTGTTAGAAAGCATAAACTTGTCTTACATGTGATTTACCCTAGATTTTGTGCACATTCTAGAACATTGCCTCACATGGCCGACCATGTGCCCATGTGCTCATGTGGAGTAATTTCCATTTCATTTAGGTAGCATTTCATCTTCTCTTAGCTTAGGATTTACGGCCTCCTTAGCCTATTAAAGGAGAAGCCCATCACTTGTATTTGCAAGATTATTGAGAGTAATGTTATGCTACCCACATTGTGCCATACATTGCTTTTGCCTAGTTTCTAAGACCTAATCTTCATCTTCACCATCTATCAAAGGGCCGGCCGAACCTCCCTTTTTCCATACTCATCATGCACCTTCAAGATCACCATAACTCCTAGGAGGATCTTGCCCATTTCAATCCATAGCTTCCGTACCATTTTTCACAACATCCAAGAAGAGCTCCATGAGAATGCCATCAATTAGTCTTTTTCGTTTTCCCTTTCTCTCGGGATTTCTTCACTTTTAGTTGCTTCTTCTTCATCGCACCGCAAGTGTAGTTTTCGTTTTCTCTCTTCGCAGCAACTGTATGGTTTCTCATCTTTGAAGCGGGGATCTTAATACGACGTAGCTTAGCTTTTCCGGTGTCCGTTGCAGGTGTCCTTCTGTCACCAAAAGTGCAAATAAATAAGTGAACAGATAAGACAACAACTCTACTATTGGTAAATTTTAAGGTCATGTTACTTTAGTAATATATCCTTATAATATTCTTATTACAAAATTTATTTTACCATTTCTTTTTTGCTTCTTATCTCTCAGGTTTTCAGAGAAATAATAATTCTTGTTGAGTTGGAAGAGTGAAGCACCGCACGCGGGCTCTGGTTGTTTGCATCAGCTATCTTATACATAAGAATTTGTGTCTGTGTTTATATTCTATCCAATCATTAAATCTGCTCTTAAAGCTTCCACTGCAGGGGCCCATCCACCGACCTAAGGAATTCCACTCAGACACTTCTCCAAAATACTGCACATCTGTCTTCTAAAATATCTCATATTTCCAATCACTTAAATAAATACACAAAAAATAACCTAATTTTTACACACTGAATTAATTAAATTGTATACCGACATACACGCTGACGTATTCCAGTGTTTCAGTCTGTCTGACCAAGTCGATTGAGAAATCATGGACAGCTCAGTCGACCGACACATATAATTATTAATGCTCAATTTAAGGTTAATGAAGTTTAACCATCATTAAAGATTAAGTAATGCAATTCTAAGCGTGATCCATTCCACTAATCAGGTCCAATTAAGTAAGTCCATTAAAATAGTATAAATAGCATCATTTCTAAGGAGAAAAGTATGTCATTTATTATTGTGCACATACTTGAGTGTCGATCACCCACTTTATTAACTTGAGCGTCGGAGTGTCTTTTGTAGGTATCTCATTCAATATTCACCCGAGACCGAGAGTCAAAGAAGAGACACGAAGATGAGAAAGATCTCAACCAAATACCTAACAATCTGTCCAACCAAAGAGGAAGATGAAGACTTCAATAGTTCCTTATGTCCAGCAGATCATAAATTAATGTTAATTTAATATTTGAAATAATCATTATAAAAAATAATAGACCAGGTTGAAGTGACAATCTGTAATTAAAGAATGGAATAGAAAATTACAAACTATAACATATGTTTTATCTCCACATTTTATGAGTAATGTAAAAATGTAAATGAGTTGCGTTGTGGTGTGGTGTTTTTTTCTTTTTGCGGTGGGTGATGGGCCCCACGGTCACGCGTGGGGTTAGTTCATTATGATTAGACTCACAATGTCCTTCTGCATGTGGGATCCACTCCGTTATCCCATTCACCAAATTTTCTCCACATGTCTTTTAATCAATGTTTTAGGTATTTTTAAATTAAATTTCCACTTAGATAACTTATACTCTGTTTAAAATTTTGATATTTTTTCCGCCCTGTTCACCGTTTCCATCTGTTTATATACACAAGTTCAGTACTTTATGTTTATATAATTGAAATTAAACATATTTAATACTTCTAGTTAACATTTTAAACATTGGAGTATTAATTTATTTGGTTAGTAGTTCAAGTTTTTTTTTATTTAAGTCCTCGTAAGAAAAAAAAAATATAGAGCTAGAGTTATTATCTTTAATAGACTTGCATAGAATGAAAAATTAATAATTTTTATTGAAAGCTTCAACTTTTAAAGTGGTGCAAAGTGACTGAATCTTTAAGGTGCAACTCTTGTTCATCCTCTGTATGGGGTAAAGAAGTGGTAAGTCCGTTTCCAATAAAGTGAGGGTCTTTTTAATCTTTTTACTTTCCTGAACTGAATAGAGACCAAAAACCAAAAAGAGGGTCAAAGAAAGGTTTTGCTTGCTTTGCCTACGTAACTAGCAAAGAAGTGAAGCAAACATCTAATACGTGATCCAAGTGTCATCTTGGCCCCACCATGTAAACCTTCTCTCTGCAATCCTCCATTAATCTGTGTAGTAAGAACACCACATCTTAAATGGTACGACTTAAGGACTGATGAACCAAAAATGGAAAATGGTATGGATTAAATGGTAAGACTTAAGGACTGAAAATTAAGGATATACTCAAATTCAATATAGCTCTCTTAATCAAATGGAAGTGAATGTTAGAGATGGAAAAATGAGTTTTGTGGTTAGAACTATTACACTCTAAATATGAGTCATGGAGAAATCTGGATGAGGGGATAAAGTAAGAGAGGAATAAATATGGTAGAGAAATCTGATAAGATGTATATCAGGAGAATAATTGGTTCAATAGGAAGATCAAATAGAGAATAGGTAGAGACAATACAACTAAATTTTAGGAGGATGCATGGTTAATAGAGGTACCACTGAAAAACAAATTTCTCATATTTTATGGAATATTTGGGGATAATGACAAAACAATTGAAGAGGTTGGGAGGTGGTATGATCAGATATGGGAGTGGAAGTTAAATTAGAGACGTAATATTTGTCTGCGGAAACTAGCTGAATTAAGGTTGTTATTGTGACCTTTAGACTTCTGTAGTGAAGATGCAATGGGAATGGGGGAGATGTTCATCTTTAATATTATGTTAGTTCAATATAGTTGATTGCTATCAAGCAAGGGACAGGAAGGGAGAATACAAATAATTTGTATAATCATTTTTGGACCTAAGAGTCCCTCAGCAATACAACACGTGGTCTGGAGAGTGCTAAAGGATATAATACATACTAAGGCTAATCTCACCCATAGGAGAGTAGTCTTAGCAAGCCTAGTGTGAGTTGTGGCATCTTGAACTATAATGGGTAGCTCATTTATTTATAAGTTGTAAAATTTGGATTATGTGCGATAAATGGATGGGTTTGAAGTTTGTACATCATGAACATCTAATTGAAAATTTCTAACATTTTCACCTTATGGACTTGAACGGAAAACAAAACAGAGTGTAGAAATGTGGGTAGAAATTATATGAATGATATGGAACCATAGGAATAGAATTGTTTTTAAACAAGGAGTGTTGATGCAAAATAAGTTTTTTTTTTTATGGCTCAACTTTATCTTTGGACAAGAATAAAATAGAAGATACATAGAACCCATTTTACCTATTCTAATTGGATATAATGCCCAAAGTTGTGTATAAAATTGCTTTAAACAAAGTTTTTATAGCAGATGTGAGGGACAAGTTTTTCTAGTTATGATGGTATGTGGATGTGGTAGAAGTTAGAACTAACATATAGGTACACAAGTCACTAACAATGATAGACAGCACGATGGGTTCAAAAAGTAGGCATTAGTGGAAAGGGAAGGAATGCAAGCAAGAGATAGTCAGTTCTCTGTCACGGGCTTCTCACCACATTCTTGATCACATTTGCAATTGTTGTTTATCTATATGTTAAAATATGTTTATATGTTTATGTTAGAAGTATATGTTTTGAAATATCAAAATGTGTTATGTTCAAATTACTCGTTTGGGAGTACCATATGGAATCCACCATTTTTTTATTCATAAGCAAAGTTGATGAGTTGTATTTTTATATGTAAAGAAGAAACATGAAGCTTAAGTGTTGTTTTTTTTTTTTCTTGTATTCTCACCAGAGACTATGTCAGATAATATTTTTTTAGTAGAGTTGGGACATCCTTAAATGTTTCATTTAAATTTATTTAATTATTTGCTGATAAAAAAAATTAAACAATTTATATAAGTGTTTTTTATTTTCTTTTTTAGTTTAAAGCCTAAATGAACTCAAATCAGAATATTCAAACTGAGTTTGTTGTTCATAATGATAGATGTATTTTATAAGTTTTAATTAATTATCTATTATCCTGTAAAGTTTAATTTGTATTATTTATTTTTAAAATTTTCAAGTACAACAAGATATAATTTATTTTTTATTAATATTTTAGATAGTTTTTTATTGAACTTTTTAATAATTAATAAGCCTATAACTTATTTTAGATAAGTTCTATTTTCTTTTAATAAAAAATCAAATTAACTACAGTTTTAATTATTAATGTAAAATTTGTAAAAATAGTGTAAATTATTTAAGAGCGAAATAATAATTGTAGAAACTTATCCCAATTAAAATAGGATAAAAATGCTTGGAAGTTTCATCACAAAACTATTGTATTTTAAATGCTCTATGTATTCTTCATCTAAATGATACAGTGTTTATTTTCATAAGTACTTATAACAAAGAAAAAAATAACCTCATTAAAATTTTAATTTTTATAAATTAATAAGAAATAAACTTTAGAATTAGTTTTTGTGTAAGTGAATTTTAATGTATGAAAAAAATATAGTTAATATTTGATCCTTTATCGGTTCGTTTAAAAAACATATATTTGATAATTATTTTTGAATGAGTAGTGTGTTGTTTATGGCAAAAAGAAAATAGGTATAGGAAAAAAAATGATTATGAACTAATTTTATAATCTAGTAAAGTTTGAGCAATGAGATGAAGTATATAGGAAAACATTTCATATGTATTGAAAGTGGAAGTGGGGTATACATCAAAAGAAGGAGTGCATACACCACTCTTACCAGCATTGAAGTCAAAGCAATTTACACCTTAAGTTTTCCTGCTCCAACAAATTTTATACAAATATGTAAGTATAATTTAAATAAATTATGACTTGGCATGATTTGCGGCGTTGTTGCTTCACGTCGTAGTATTATTATTTTCTGGGCTACATGGTTAGGCATAAGAATTAATTGGGCCCAAATTCAGTAGTATAAGTAAAAAAATTTGGGGCAATTGCTTCCTTCACCATATAGCTGCACTCAATTCCAGTGAAAAAACAAAAATATTTTTAATGTATTATTTTTTTGTATTATGTAATTTTTTATCTAGAATGGGCTTTTGATTTTTTTTCGGATTTTTATTTTCAAAACACAAAAAAACTCTTCTGAATCTATTTTTCTGGAATGTATTATTTTCAATTCTGGATTTTTATTTTCGGAATAAAAGATATTTTCAGAATTTTAAAATTGTGTTGAGTGCAGGTTCAAAAATATTAGGTGTAGGAAAAATTTGTCAATTTTTGACCCTCTAACGTTACATTTTCTCATCTAGTTAGCTTGCTTGGTTGCTGACTGTTTCTTCCTGCACCCGATGTGTTCTTCGGTCATTTCCATAAATTTCATAATTGCATTCAGTAAAAAGTTAAAAAAATCCATAATCATGTTCAATTGTGTTCTAAATTGAGTAATGCAGTGTATTTACAAATTATCTAATTCATAAGTTAAAAAAAATTAGTTATTTTAAATTGAGTAATTTGAAACTCATTCTAAATCTAAATTAACATTCAGACTAATGTAATCACTAACATAACTATGAATTTCGGATCACATACGTTAAAATATTAATCCATATTTGTTAAAATGTTAATCCATATTTGGAAGTGAGTTTAGAATTATTTAATTTAAAATAAAATTATTAATTTTTTTAATTTACGGATTAAATATTTTAAAAAATTGTTAAATTTAGAATGAAGTGAAAATATTGATGAATTATTTTTAAATTATATGTTCTCTTTGGTATGGAATGACTTCGGATTATTCAATTTCCAAAGATTTATTTGAGATATTGAATGACTTGTAAATTTTAAAGGAAAATTGTATCAAATTTTTTATTTGCATAATTGTATGAGTTGTATGAGAGAAGAGAGGGGATTATCCAATATGAGAGGAAAATTGTATGCAACACATGTTGGGGTGTCACAGATGAGAGCAGAGAGCAAGCAATGAAAGTAATGTGAAAAGTATTTAGGGTTTTGGATTTTAAATTATTTACTGAAGAACAAAACAGTAATTTCCTATTTATTATTGGGGAGCCTGAAGAACACATGGAGGTGCAAGAAGAAGAAGCCTTGGTTGCTTTTATTGTTGTTGGACTAAATGTTTAGGGCTTCTATTATTCTCAGATTTCTTACTACTAAATTCACACCCCTTCTTTTTGAAAAAGTAAAAGACCATATATTACTTCTAATCCTATCACTCTTCGAACATGCATCTTTCTTTCTCTTTTCCATGGCAACCTTCTACCTTTCCATCTCTTACAAGTCACATCCTATTCCCAGTAAATTACATTTTTTCTACCAATCATCTTCTTACTATGTGTCCTCACGTTGCATTGGCATTTCAAGTGAATTTCTGTCTTTTGTTTTTGTTTTACTTACAGAAGCAATATGCATGTATTTTTATTTTTTTTATAAATTAAACGCCTTTTATTGTGTATCTAATCCATGTAATTATGATAATATTTATTTTATTTATTATTAAACATTTAACCATAGTGTAATTGTACACAAATTCATCAATTAAGACTTTGTCAATGGTGTCATCAAGTTGTGTTTGAATATAAATTTGTGATAATTAATTTTCATGGAGAAGTCACTCTGAAGTCATATTTAGATTGTGACTTTTTGTGATAAAATTGTATATTTAATTTTTTTTTTTATGATTATTTTTAAATTTATCTAAATTAGTAAAGTTGATTAGAATTTTATTGTTTTTATGAAAAAATTCTTAAATAATATATTATTAATTTGCAAATGTATTTGAATTTAAGTACTATCATTTTTTTACTCAAAGAGAGTGAGAGAAAGAAAATGACAATTCCTATCCCTATAGACACACATGAACATAGCAAAACATTTGTGCTCAATTCTCTGCTGTCATTGTTTTAAGTGAGTGACTCTTGCAATAATGTGGATAAAGACACACTTTTATAATTGAATCTCCAGTTTTCTTTACTATTATACATCTCATAAACATGTGATAAAACCCTATGTCTTTTTTATTAAATTTTTATTTAATTTTCTATATGAACACGTCTTTATAGCCATGTGGATACAAACATATTCTATGACATTATGAAATATGGAGAGTAATTTGTTCATGATGAGTTTACCTACCACAAACAATAACATTCTTGTAATTAATTGTTCAATAATTTTTTTTCACCATAAACAAACTTACACAACCTTTGGATAAAGTTGTTGTTAATTCTCTAATACAATTTACGAGTGCATCTTCCATAACCATCTAAACGCAACCATTTTTTTATAATCTTTGGTATATTTTATGATATTATAGATTATTTTTATATACAACACAATAATTAATTTATTAATATTTGTGAATATTTTTTTTATTATATATATATATATATTCACCTTATTATGTGAGGCTAAAAATATATATATATATATATATATATATATATATATATATAAGATATGAAATGTTATTATAAAAGAGATTATAAAAGTTTATAAGAGAAATGATTGTTCATGCGAACTTTTATTTTATATTTAAATATCACATATATTAAAATTAGTGTTCACATTTCACTAAGCTCAGATTCTCATAACAATTTTTTTCATAATAAATTAACTTAATTTATCATTATAAAAAAAATATTTGAAGTGTATTGAAGCTTATTATGTAATCCATGTGCATGCATGGGTTGTTAAATGTAGTGTACATTTTCATAATACATGAGTCAATCTATTCTTCTCTATATCGTTACATAGTATTAAAAGCATATTTTTTTTTCTTCTTCTTTAGATAGGTTTTTTCCCTCATCTATGGTATAGTTACATAGTGTACAAAAATTATTCGAGGTGTCTTTAAATAGGTTTTTTCCTAATCAATTTGAGGTCTACACGTGCTTGCAAGTTTTCCTTCCAAATTTTAGACAAATTATTTAATATTTATCACTATAAAATTCTAAATAAAATGTGAAGAAATGTTCAAACAGAATTCTTGTTTCGGGTAGCGGCCTTTACATCACGAAAGAGAGGTGAATGAACAAGCCTAACATGGAGGCTCAATAATTTATTATAATTTCAGTTGAGATCAAAACGTTTCTTTTTTTATAGATAAAATTTTCACTTTTCAAACCAAATGTAATATCATATCAGAGAATAAACAAGTTTTCTTTGTTATAAAATATAGAAAGACATATACAGTAGTTTATGCAGATCCACATAGAAGCATACTATCATACATCCCACGTACTTAATACTACACAAATATTTTTTAAAAATATTTTCCTTTTTTAAGCAACATTATACAAATATGGTTAAGTTTGATCCTACAATTATATATTGCTATTATTATTATTAATATTTCTAACTCTTAAATCAACAAGATAAAAATATAGGTGAAATAAGATATTTTGAAAAATTAATCAACCTAGTAATTTTATAACTCACATGTTCTCACTCCAAAACTTGAGATAAGGAGATATAGAGAATTGGAATATCATTTCCCATGTTGATTTTTTGATGTTTCTACAGTAACAGTAAAAGTTTGAGATGATTTGCTGATTATAGTTTAACAACAGAATACATAATAAATAGTTCAAATGATTCATTGAAAAAATCACCTTATTTCAAAAATTTCAGAACCACTAAATAATTGTTAATATGTGAGACCATTTTATAAAAGAAAATGGTAGTTAATTATAAAAGTAAGACACTGAATAAAGATTTATTTGAATTTACAATTATTTTAGATGGAATAGTTTATATTAAATATTATTATTTTATCTCATATTTAAGTTACTCATGATTTTTAAGTTATTAATGTAAATCAATTAGGTCAATTTTTTTATGTTAATTTAATTTATTTTGCACCAATGCATATTTGCAAAAAACACTTATTTAAATATATTAAATAGTAAGGAGAAATAATTATTTATTTCAAAACCAAAATTCAATATATTGTTTACAAGACTATAACTTAGAAATATAAGGATATATCATAATTTAAATTATGAATTAATAAGAATAATTTATAAATGTTTTGAACCCAATAGAGGGCAGAAGATTCTAGAAGAAGCAGCCCGCATCCCAGAAGTCTCTAGTATCTCTGAAGCGCTTTACATCTCATATAACCCCTTCCCCACTCTCGCCATAATCAAATTCATTCCTTTTTCTGAACTCAAACCACCCAAAGTGACCCTATGGCCGACGAAGCCAAAGCCAAGGGCAACGCCGCTTTCTCCGCCGGAGACTATGCCACCGCCATCCGCCACTTCTCCGACGCCATCGCCTTGTCCCCCACCAACCACGTCCTCTATTCCAACCGATCCGCCGCGTACGCGTCCCTCCAAAACTACTCCGATGCCCTAACCGATGCCAAGAAGACCGTTGAACTCAAGCCCGACTGGTCCAAGGGCTACAGTCGTCTTGGCGCCGCGCATCTCGGCCTCTCCCAATACGACGACGCCATTTCGGCTTACAAGAACGGCCTCGAAATCGACCCCAACAACGAGCCCCTCAAGTCCGGTTTGGCCGATGCGCAGAAGGCCCTAGCTGCCGCCTCCAGACCCCGCTCCTCCGCCGCTAGCCCCTTCGGAGATGCTTTCTCTGGGCCCGAGATGTGGACCCGGCTTACCGCGGACCCCGTAACTAGGGCTTACCTCCAACAGCCCGATTTCGTGAAGATGATGCAAGATATCCAGAAAGATCCTAATAACCTCAACCTGCACTTGAAGGACCAAAGAGTCATGCATGCCATAGGGGTTTTGCTCAACGTGAAGATTCAAACCTCTCCACCCACCGACGCTGACATGCCTGATTCGCCGTCGCCCTCACCTTCCGAGAGGAAGAGAGCCGCGGAAGCCGAACCCTCCAAGCAACCTGAGCCTGAGCCCGAACCCGAACCCATGGATTTGTCTGAGGAGAAGAGGAGCGCGAAGCAGGTGAAGGCTGAGGCGCTGAAAGAAAAGGAAGCGGGTAATGCAGCGTATAAGAAGAAGGATTTTGATACTGCAATTCAGCATTACACCAAGGCTTTGGAGTTGGATGATGAAGATATATCGTATCTCACCAATCGGGCAGCTGTGTACTTGGAAATGGGAAAGGTATGCTTTCTCTTTTTATTTTCTGGTTTGATTGAATTTCTGTTGATTTATATTTGTATGCTTTTCTAACTAATTTTAGGGTCTGGTAATTTATTTGAATGTTTGTTCGACTGCTTGGTTATATTATTGCATTTAATGAAGTTTAATATTGGTTGAAATGTATTGTTTTTGTACATGTTATCCTTTCATATCTCACATAGATGAACCAAGAGTGAGAGAAATGGGATCACCTGCAGTTCAAAGATAACTGCAGAGCGATTCTGTTTCGAATTAGAGGGGGCAAAATTATTTAACTAACATGTCATTTTATAATTGAATATTTGGTCTTTAACTAAGCCTCCTTCACCTTGGAGGGTAAGGTTTGTGTTGTTTATTTTATAATTTATTGTGTAATTTTTTTGATGATTAGGATGCAGTTGAAAATTGAACTGCTAAGAATAATTGTTGGAATGAGATTTGGGTATTATCTAACACCGTTACGGGTGTTGATACTTATCCCTGTCAGTCTTGTTAAGGTAAAGAACACTTCCTTTAGCAAGTGTTTGTTTAGTTATATAAAACTAATTTATGATGTGTAGAAACTCTTGCAATTACTTTTGTCCTGTGGTTAAGTTGTCTCATCAAGCCAACTGTCTAACATGTGGTACAGGCAATTTATTTTCATTCCACACCCTTGTAGTCGAAGGAAAAATGTGTAATCTAGCATGCATGAATTCATCAATATCGGAATTTTACCATAAAATTTCGACATTACTGGGATTGTGTGGGATCTTGTATCCTTTTACCTACATGTGCTGGATGCTTTACTGTACCATAAAACTGAATAACTCCAAAGTGTTTGTGACTAATGATACGTGAGATTTTAATTAGGCCATGTTAAGTACAATGCATTTAGAGGAGGAAGATGGATAAAAGTTAAAGTTAATTTTCACACTGAATATCACAATATCATTACCCCCGTTTTGTTGCTGAAGCTTGTGTGTTGGATGGGGAATTTGGTCAAATTTGTCTTTGATTGTCATTACTGGGTCTTTGATTTTATTGGAAGTACGCATTAGACTATGGAGTTGTATGCAAAAATGTACAAAGGATTAAGGATAATCTGTATTTTAGTTAGGAAAAGTAATATTCCCCTGAAAACTGCATTCTTACAGCAATTCCTGGGTTAATATTTTTCAGTATGAGGAATGTATAAAAGATTGTGAAAAGGCTGTTGAAAGAGGAAGAGAGCTAAGATCAGATTATAAAATGATAGCCAGAGCTTTGACGAGGAAAGGAAGTGCCTTGGTGAAAATGGCGAAGTGCTCAAAGGATTACGACCCTGCCATTGAAGCTTTCCAGAAAGCACTAACTGAGCACCGCAACCCTGACACTTTGAAGAAACTTAATGAAGCTGAAAAGGCAAAGAAAGATCTGGAACAACAAGAAGATTTTGATCCACAGGTGGCTGATGAGGAGAGAGAAAAAGGTATAACCTCTTTTAGTTGACTCTCTGGAGTCTTCATTCGATTCCACCAAGTGTCATGTCTTCTTTTGAAAGAACTCATATAACTATGTATTACTGAAACTGTTATGTAGGAAACGAATTCTTTAAGCAGCAGAAGTATCCTGAGGCTGTGAGGCATTACACGGAGTCTTTACGAAGAAATCCGAAAGATCCTAGGGTAATAATTCTATTTGAATAGAATTGATAATATTTGTGTTTAATGGAAAGTGCTGGTCTTTATCTGTCCAAATTCCTTAATGCTTTCAGGCCTATAGTAACAGAGCAGCATGCTATACTAAGTTGGGGGCAATGCCTGAAGGTTTAAAGGATGCAGAGAAGTGTATTGAACTTGATCCAACCTTCGTAAAGGGTTATACCAGGAAGGGTGCAGTGCAGTATTTCATGAGGGAATATGACAAGGCTTTGGAAACATATAGGGAGGGATTGAAATATGACGCTAACAACCAGGAGTTGCTTGATGGAATTAAAACGTAAGTTATGGATTTACATTCCTGGATTGTGTTTCTAATATTTCTGTTCTTACATTGAATGCATAATGTGTGCCTAATAATCTAATATCCATATCAGTTGTATACAACAAATTAATAAGGCTAGCCGTGGAGACTTAAGTCCCGAGGAATTGAAGGAGAGACAGGTGTGACATATTTTTTATACTTTATTAACTATATCATTGCATTTAAAAATTATGTTAAGTATTGAATTTCGTATTCTTGCAGGCAAAGGCAATGCAGGATCCAGAAATTCAGAACATTCTCCAAGACCCTGTTATGAGACAGGTTTGCTTCCTTTTTTTTCTTGAATGTTGATGCGTATTTCGGGGGTGAAACAAGGAGATGTGCTTATCAGAGTTGGGTTGTGTACTGTTTATGCAGGTATTGGTTGATTTCCAGGAAAATCCCAAGGCTGCACAGGAACATACAAAGAATCCTATGGTGATGAACAAGATTCAAAAGCTGGTCAGCGCTGGAATTGTCCAGATGAAGTAAATTTGTGGAAGAATGGCACAGTTGGTGTGAAAGAGCAGTCGACAATTATGTCTTTCAGTGTGACTAATTTGATATTTTAATAGATTTGATTGGGAAAAAAGTTGAGAAATTTTGACTTCTTTTTCATACGTTTTGTTTTAGTGACTTAATATATCATTGTCAGGTGAACTCCATTTTTATCATTAATTGCCTTATTTCTATTGCCTTATTTCGCGTGAGATGATTTTATTAGAGCGTAATCTTTCACTTTTAAAAGTTGAGTTTGCGCTATTTACCCCTTTACTATCTAACACGGTTTTAGTGAGCTAAATAAAACTTGTATACCATCTGTTTTGTTGTGTTTCTCATTAATTACTTTCTGAACTAACGTGCATGTTTATCTCAAAAATGGAATGAATACTGTGTATTTGTCCAAGTAGAATTTTATAACAATTTTTATCTTGTAAAAATTTTAAACGACATTTAAAAAGTTAGTATTTAAAAGGAAAAAAATAAGATGAATTTATAACATTATAAATAAGAGTAGTTCATATTAGTGTTTTAGTTGTTTAAAATAGTTATTTAGCAAATACTACATGTGATTATGTTATACTAATAATATAGAAATTTAGTCAGAGAACATTAACAGCGTACTGAATTGGAAAATTGTAAAATTACAAATCACTGTTTGGTACGACTTTTAATATAGTCATTACTAAAAACGATAAATGTCATACAATCTTATTTGTAATAGAGTGGATGTGGAAAATAGTTTTATATTGTATGTCTAAAGCTATTTATGTATTTATATATAGTCGATAATATAATATTTTATCTTTTTAGAATACAATATACTAGTTTATTTTGGTATCAAGAACTTGTCGAAAAGAAGTCAAACTCATGATTTTAATTCAGATAATTATAAAGGTCGCGTCATACATTTTTTTACTTAAAATCGTGGCAGTTTACATATTATAAGAAAACAAGAGAGAAAAGAGAAAAGTCTATTCTTTCTTTCTTTCCAAGAGATTCTTATTGAAAGGAGTTAAGATAAGAGAACGATTTGAATCATTCTTGGATTGGTCTATCTACATTTCCCTCTCTTTTCTTTTAGCTGAACTTTCATCTTCTCGCTCTTCCACACTTTCTCCTTGTTAGTTTTGGACTCGGAGGGTACCTGCAAAAGGTATTTCGATGTTTAAGTCAGACTTCAACACTCAACACTTAATATTTAGGCACTCAATATTTAGGATTAGATGATTGCGGTACCTAATCCTTTGAGATTTGTGTTAATTTATATAATTATTGTGATCCATTGTGGTTAATGGGCCTAATAAAAGAAGATTAACAAAAGTTGGGTAATTAATCAATCTCGTTGTTGGTCATGTCGATCGGTGGTTTGGACCGGATGTCTCGATCATTCAAATCGTACCAGTTCATAAGTGTCTAATTTCAGTAATATTTCATCTTAAAATATAGACACTTATGAGAATTTATTGTTTATTTATATATAAAATAATTCCTAATTTATGAATTTATACCTTTTATATTTTTTATGATCTTTATTTGAATAAGAGTATTTTATTCCTAAATTTGGTGTTAATTACAGATTTTCAAGGAAGATTGGAGATTTGAATTTAAGATGAATGATTTGAGCTAAAAAGATAAAGATAGAAGGTCCTAGAATGGAAAAAGATGCAAAGAAAGATTGAGCATTTTTTTATGTTTTATCATTTAGCCTATTAGCGCGACACGGGAAGCAACCTAACCCTAGAAAACTAGGATAAATAGAGAGCTAGAGGCTCAATTGTAGTGTGTCAGATTGAGAGGAAAACACCATAGAGTGAATTGTAACCTAATTGGGAGAATGGAAGGTGCTAGAAGTATGCGTGACTAATTCTACCATTTGGGATTGGGAGTAATCTGCTCAAACTCTTATGTATTGAGGTGATATCTTATATATTAATATTCAGTTCTTGATTGATTATTGGTATTATTGTTTTACTTTAAATTTTTCGTGACAAATTGAGAAACTTAAATCTGACCGGGAGGTATTTTTAGGGTTCGGACCTAAACAACAATACTTAACATATTTGAGTGCTAGGAATAGACTTGAAATGTTAATTGCTATTAAACGTCTGAGCTTCGTTCTAAGT
>Ga0123342_1007010_pt1 | contig 15205 bp, 8 predicted proteins | sample Turbeawhitnodule_FD_89960 | JGI IMG/M metagenome (GOLD analysis project Ga0123342, IMG submission 89960) | Root nodule microbial communities of legume samples collected from Mexico - Turtle bean Mexico white nodule | ecosystem: Host-associated > Plants > Roots > Nodule | place: Mexico: Nepantla... | reverse complement strand
TAGTTTTATAAAATTATGAGTTAAATGAAATTCTAAGCTTTGGTATGATTTAATTGTGTGATTTTGGATATTGTGAGATGTGGAATATGAATTTTAATCAAGACATAGTATTTTCAGGAAAGAAAATATTGTGTTAAGATTGTTTAGGATGTGCATTTACTAGGGATTCATCTAGAAGGAGATATCATGACTCTCCTAAGATAATGAAATCATATAAATGAAGTTATTCAGGTGGTGAGAGTCGAAGGAGGTTCATAGGAATGGGTAAGTTGTTTGAAAGATAAATAACTTGACCTGTTATATGAGTTAATCCATACTAAGAGAGAATATTGAGATTATTTATGTGCATAACTGTGTGGATTTCATAGTGAGATAGTATGACAAGTGCAAATCTCTAAGTCTAAGTCAACACACAAGTCTTCTAGAAGTAGAAAGTGTCTGAGTATGTTGATCAGTAGAATTCCGACATGAGAAATGTAAATGATGATTTATGGTAGACACTTGATGGTTTGAGAAATTTTATGAGACTTGATGAATTATGTTTGTTAAATTGAAATTGAAATTGAATTTTTATAAAATTATTTTATAGCTAGCTTACCCTATTGTTTGTTGTGTTTTGTTTTCTTTATTTGTGATGATTGTGTTTTTACACGGAAGCATATGAGGTTGCAGGTAATAGAGCTCCTCAGTGAGCAACTGAAATGAGATGACTTTATTTTGAATGCTTTGTTTTGTTTTTTTAAAGCGATTGTTGTGTATATATTAAGATTCCTATGAAGAGGGATATCTTTTTGAGATACAATTATGAGATAGTTGTATATATTCATATGTTAATTAGTTACTGCTTGCTTTTTATTTTATTAAATATGGATAAAATTAGGGATGTTACAGTAATCACTTTCATTTCATGTACTTTGGAGACCAATGAGAAATGCTGAAAAATATTTATCAAATTTAAGATAATATACTTAATTTATACCTGCTATAATGAATTATGGAAAATATTTTCCTGAATGGGTAGGGCATCACCTTGAATTAGAGAAGTGGGAATTGCATTGCATGATTGATGACAATGGAGTTTGTAATGAACGTAGTTATTGATCAAAGTTGGATGAATGCACATTACGTTAGTGAAGTGTATCAAAATTGAGTTTATGAGTTCTTGTAATTTGCTCGGCAAAATGGAAAACCTATCAATTGGACATATTATTGTCCATGTGTTTGTCGTTTGAATTAGAGGTGTTAGGAACTTGGGAAAATACGTGATCACTTATTTATCTTTGGTATTGTTAAGGGTTATACAATATATACATAACATAGAGAAATAATAGACATTCCAACAATTTCGACAACAAAAGATGTTGAAGAAGGGATAAACGATCATTTAGAGGAGATAATATGTGATGTTGGAGAGCAACAATTTGGAAGAGTGCATATGTGTATAGTCCTTGAAGTATGATTTGGAGAAACAATTGTATTCAAGATACAATAACTTTACAAGAGTGTCAACAACTTTAAGATTATACATTTTAAAAGAAAGAAATTGATGAATCGATAGTATAAATTATAAAGATATATTCAATTTCATTTGTCTTTACTTTAATTAGAGTGGAAGAAACAGAACAAAAAACATCACAATTCCTTGACCCAAAGGTTAGGAATTTTTTTAATATATGCACTAATTATTTTATTTACAAACTTTGCAAATAATATCATCATTTGTTTTTTTAATCATTTTAGTGTAATAAGAAAGTCGTTTCATTTGAATGTGGCTATTATATCTTGTATTGAATAAGAGTCATCGTTTCTGTAAGTATTATTGATTCCTGAGAAAAGATCAGTATTACGTAATAACATGTATTGTTTAGGTAATTTAGGTTAAACTAAATCATTATTATTTCAACATAAATAATATATTTGGTTTGATATAACTTTGTTATAAATAATATTTTAAAATTCTAGTAATGAACAATATTTCATTAATAATAAATGACTATTTTATAATCTACTACTTATATAAAATAAATAACTATTATGTAATTTTTTCAATATGATGAAATTAAAAATTATTACTTTTTATAAAAAAAACGTACATATAGTATTTATTATTTGTAATAGAAAATAAGTGAGTTTTTTTTTGTAATAGTTAATAATAATAATAATAATAATAAAAGTAAATATTTTATTATTATTTTATATTCATTCAATAAATTTAATATTAATTATATTCTTAGTAGTAGGTTATGGTGGAGTATAATGGTTTTAGTTATTTTCTATCTCTTTCTCTCTTCAAACTAGTCACAAAATTTTGATGACTAGAGATCACCGTTCGGGCGATAAGAGGTTTGAGATGTTGATTTTCTCAAAATCGATGACTAGAGATCATGGCGAGACTCCAATGACCTATGTCAGAACCCCCTATCAGAATGATACACAACCTCCCAGTCTCGAGCCGAGTAGGAAAATAAGTTTATCCATCGAAAAAATATAAATAAATTAAGTTGTGCTTAATTGATTTATGGTCGTGCACAAAAACATTAGATCACTCATTTTCATAAGTTGAGTTTAATATGATAAGGCTTGAAATCATAATTCGCCGAGAGACTGCTCAAATTTATTTTATGATTCTCTATTTATTCAATTTTTTAATGGTTGAGGCTGATTAGTCCACCTTTCAATACTTTGGTGGTGTAACAATATAGGCCAAATAGTTAAGCCTTTTTATTAGTTAACTGAAAATGTCAGGATTTAAGTCAAAGCCTTTTTTTGTCAACTATAAGTGCTAGGAATTAGGTTGAAGCCTTTTTTTTTTTTTATGTCAATTGACAGTGCTAAGAATCAGGCAAAAGTCTTTTTTATGTCAACTAGCAGTGCTAAGAATTAGGTTGAAGCCTTTTTTATGTCAACTGACAGTGTCGGGAATTAGGTTGAAGCCTTCTTTATATCAATTGATAGTGTTAGGAATTAGGTTGAAGCCTTCTTTATGTCAACTAGTAGTGTTGAGAATTAGGTCGAGCCTTTTTATCTCAACTAGCACTGCCATGAATTAAACCAAAGCCTTTTTTTTTATGTAAATTAGAAGTGCCATGAATTAGGCCGAAGCCTTATGTCGACCAACAATCCCAAGAATTAGACTGAAGCTTTTCTTATATCAAGTAGAAATGTCAGAAATTAGGTTGAAACCTTTTTTATGTTGACTAGTAGTGTCAGAATTTAGGCTGAATCCTTTTTTTTATGTTAATTGGCCGAAATATAATAAATCAAAATTGGATAATAAAACCACAAATTTGTTTCCATAATAATAATTTTTTACAAACAATATATAATAAATGGAATATGTTTAATCCAACTAAGAAAATTATAATATTTTGGTGAAATTTAGAATGAAATAAAATACCTCTTTGTAAAATTGGTGAGGTAAAGCAAATCTGATTCATGCTCCATCTCCAAGTTTGCCTTGCACCCCAAGCACCTATGTGCATCATATGCACCAACATCTATGGAGCCATCATCGGTTTTTGGTTACTTTCATCAAATATTGAGAGTTAAAGAGTGATTTATCGATCTAGCAAGGAAGAGTTTTCATCGAAGGAGCCCTTGTCCATCAATCTTGTCCTTCAATTTTGCTTCAAATGAATCAAAAGGGCATTCACCTTTCCCTATTTTAATTTATGCTTCACTCGCTCCATCACGAAGTCTTAGTGGGGACAAGAGGACCATAGCCAAGAGCTTCCATCAAAGTTGCCTTCATATAGGTTGTTGTCCTTTCTTAGCTGAATATTGACAATTTTTCATGATTGTATGCTATGTTGTTTTGTGCAGGTAGGAAATTTTTTACCTATAATACAAGAAAATAACAATTTAGTCACCGAATACTAGCTAGTCCCACAGAGGACACCAAATTTTTATGGTTCAAAGGTTTTTTTGGGTTATGATGGTGTATAATGGGTTATGGGTTAAGTTAATTTCTATCTCTTTCTCTCTCCATATCAGTCACAAAAATTTGATCCCCTTTCTTATTAAGTTCCCACTCTTTATAGGAGAAAAAACTTCCCACAATATATGGAGTACTAGAAAATGATTTCCAAAAATCGCAGATTAATTGGTCGAATCCAAGGATTCTCGTCAAGGATCTCGCTAAGACCCATCAAAATGCACTCAAGAGACTTGAGAGGTCAATCTCTCCAAAATCGATGACTAGAAATCATCCTTCAGACGATAGGAGACTTGAGGGGATGACTAGAGACCATCCTTCGAACGATAGGAAACTTGAGAGGTCGATCTCCTTAAAATTGATGACTAGAGATTACCCTTTGAGAGATATTCCTTCATGATCAACTACTTATGTTCAATCATCTATATCCAACTCCCTATCAGGACAATACAAATATTATTATTATTATTATTATTATTATTATTATTATTATTATTATTATTATAATAATAATAATAATAATAATAATAATAATAATAATAATAATAATAATAATAATAATTTAGCAAAATCAACAATTATAAGTTTGATAAGATGTAACACCCCAAAAAATACATCTAACTATTACAATACAAGTTCTACCGCTTTCTATACAGACTTGGATTTTTTTTTCAAAATATTCCTATTACAAGATTATGACTTATAGAAATTCAAATATTAACAATATAAGGTTCAAAACTACATCCTAAAGCCATCTGACACCCGTATGATCATCTGCTTGTGTACGTAGTGCAGTCATCGCAGTTCACAACACAACAAGAAAAGCTAGGGTAAGCTAATTAAAAGAAACTCCATAACATATTTAATTCATGCAAAAAGAACCAATCAAACTAATCATTTATAAACATTTCTTTAAATGTTGTCATATAAAATTTCAATATCAATTTCATCATTCATATAGACCACACATGAATCTATTTTCAATCACAATCATTGGATTTCATTTCAATCCCACTTTGTCTTTCAGAAGTCTCATTAAGTATTCCCTACTAAAGACTAACACTTGATCCAAAGATTATCAGCGAATCCAAGAGAAAGGATCAGGGTAAGGTCAAACAATCAATACCAAGTGTCTACAGCGGGACCCGATGTGTATGAATTTCCTCTCAGCTTCTCACCACCTGATATCTTAGTCTATATGAATTAGATCAACAATGAAACTAGATGATCTCTATTAAAATAGGTTTTGCATACTTAATGTCATCAAACAACAACTCATACATTATCCCAAATGTATGACATCAATTTCATATAATTTTCATCGTTCATATATAATACATATAATTCAATCACATAACATTTAAAAATTCATACCATTTAAGAACTTTTCCAACTTCAAAAAAATATTTAACTTTCAAACTATCAAAATATAATATTTATACATGTTTACACAACATAAAATCAAATTTTTTTATCAACTAACATCCCTGCAAGAGAAATTGGAACTTGGAACCATGTCCCCTCCACATTTATATCTTCTAGCCTAGGGTACTATTGATAGTTAAAGTTAGCTTCCCTTACCTGAAATTTTGTTGATGAAAATTCTATCTCAAAAAGGGGAACCACTCCAAAATTTAGGAATCTATAACAAGTTATCCAAATTTTAGTATATGGTAAAACAAGTTGAGAGGAAAACTTTTCTCAATTGTCCCTATCAAGATTGATGAATAAATTAGAGAGAGAAACAATGAATAAGGGATCTTTAGAGTAAAAAAGAACTTACTTTGTTTGAAAATCTGATCGAGTAGAAATGTACTTTGAATCCTCAGCTACAATATAACCTGATCAGATTTTGGAATAAATGAGTTATGAGAGATAAATTGAAGAGAGATCGGAGAGAAGAGAAGTTGGAAGAGAGAGAAAAATATGGAAGGAGAGATTCTGTGTTTTAGGAGGGGTTACATAAGACGTCTCAAAATATGACGTCTCAAAATATGTGATTATATTAATCTGACTAAAAGCCATTGCACTTGTCATTGGTAAATTAATTTATTAAATCAATTTAAATGTAATTAAAAAAATAGATCAAAATGTAATGAATTTGGAGCACAATTTAAGAAAAGAATAACCACTTTAAAATTATGAAAACCTTTTATTTTAATTATTTATGTATAGTTATCTGATCTATATTTATAATTCTTATGTGTAAAATGAGAACTATTACCATTAAACATATGACCTATACGTACACACATAGAATGAAAAAGAAGGGAGGTGTTGATGATGGAGTAGAATATAAGTCTTCTAGCCTTTCGGTCCAAATCTACTCATTGAAATAAAAATCTTATTCTTTATCAGAGTAAAAGTCTGAAGCAAAGATTTGAAAGTACTGCATGTTCCTTCGGAAGAGCAATGTGTAATTTGATAGTTAGGAATTGATGAACTGAAGAGAAAATTTGAAATTAGATTATCTTTGGTGTCCTTCTTCAAAGAACCTAACAATAATATCTAAACGAAGTTCATCTCAGTAATCTTAAGAAAAAGTTTCCCGTTGTAAATCAATACTAAAATACTCAGGTATCATCACTGAAATAGGGGAATTTGGAAAGAGAAAGAAGGGAAATATTTATGAAATAGATCATAAATCAACAATTTGATAGCATCCATTAATTTTAAGATAATTGATTTGAGTTTTGTTTTTAAGATCCATGCATGGTGTGGTGGGAGCAGAAAGAGTGGACCAAGGCTGAGGCACAAAAAGAAAGGAGGGAGGTTCCACTGACAGCATATATGCCACTTCAAAAAACACAACAATACAAAATTCACATAACAAATCATGTTGTTCCTGTTGGTGTTGGGACCAGAGTCAGCACAAACATGTGGCAATGCACGTTTAGATCTCATCTACTCTTTTTTTTTAGAGAAAGATCTCATCTACTTAAAATACATGAGATATTATGTGATGTTGATTTATGATGTTTTTAAAAACTAGAGTTACATAATTATGATTGGTGAAAATTTAAATTACAACTTCATACTTAGATATATGTGAAACTCAAATTCCAATGTTTTATTAAAGGGTGTAAAGTTTTGTACAAGAAAGAAATTATAGGTTTATAGGTAGCATAGCATCAATGAGATATCAGGAAAAAAAGTATGAAATATAAATGGGCTTGTTCAGATTGACGAAATAGTATATGTGATGTAGACTTCATAATTGAGTTAGGTAGGTTAACTAGGTTAGGGTATAGTAATGTGTTGACTACACACAATATTAAATATAAATTCTACCTTTAATTTAAGCACCAAGTAGAACTACATGAGTAGGGTCATGTGAACTTGTCTTCTACTTTTCACTAAATATCTTTTACTTTATACGAGTTTCTAAATAAAGGTAGGAGGGAAAAAAGGATTAATTTCTTTTTTACTTTTGATTTATATGAAACTTTTACTTTTTAATTTTGTAAATAAATTAATTTTAACTTAATATTTCATTTTTCACCATTTTTTTCTATTTTTATCAATAAACTTTTTTGGAAAAGTGTTTACAATGTTGTTATTAATGAAGAACCGATTCAAGTTATTTAATAGAATCAACATGTGCTGATAAAAAAAATCCACATGTAATTTCATTTCAAAGAATTGTTAAACACAAGAGTTTAATATGTAAAATTGGTTATCATAATTTTTATTTTTACATTATCAACCAATTAACAATTAATTTTAGTCCTATTTTTAAGATGAATATCAACGTCAATAAATAAATTTACTGTATATTATCATTTATAATTATATAATGGTATAAAAACTATTAACCACTTAAAAAAATAAGTTTTACTATTGTTTTTATGATGACTATCAACGCCAATAAATTTACTGTATATTTTCATTTATGATTAAATAATGATATTTTTTATCAGCATTAAATAATGATATAAAAAAATCATATCGTTAATACATATTTTTAAATCAATTTTGTTGTTGTTTTTAGGATAATTATTACCAAAGTAAATAAATATACCACAAATGATAGTTTATAGTTGAATAATAGTGTATATTTTTACACAGTTAGCGTGTGTGTGTGTGTATATATATATATATATATATATATATATATATATATATATATATATATATATATATATATATATATATATATATATATATATTCTTCAAATAATAATATATTCTACTACATTTTTATTATCAATATTAAATTTTAAGCTCTTCCATTGAGTACAATTTAAGTGTGATCATACAATGCTTTTTAAATAAAATCTAGATTTTTTAATAAAGTATTCTGTTTAAGCAGAATCAAACTTTTAAAACCAATCATTTTTTCAAATTACTTTAAAAAATTAAAGTTTTTAAAATTTAAATGGAACCTAACTTAAACTTCTGACAATATGTATTCACTGTTTTTTTATTGGGTCCATAATAACAATCTGTTTTTTACTAAACAGTTATGATTTTCAAACAATCTGGATTTTAGTATTCTGATCTCCAGAAATATTTTTTCTCCACCTCCTTAATTTATTTCCGCACCCCATATTTTAAAAATACCAAAATTGTCCCTTTCAAATTTTACAATTCAAAATACAAATTTGTATCTCAAATTCTAAAATTCAAAATGAAATTTTGTATTATAAATTGTAGAATCCATAATACATGTGCGCTTCATAATATAATGTATTTTGAATTTTAGAAGTCAGAATATATTGTGTTTCAAATTATACCATTAGAAATATTTTGGAATACATTGTATTCTAAATTCTAAATCTACAATTCTAAAATTCTACAATTCTATAATCCATATTCTAAAATCCATAATACAATTTTTGTATGTAGAATTGTACAATCTTTCATACAATTTGCTTTGTTTAGACGGTGAGGTAAGAGGTTGTTGCGACAGTGGTGGTAGAAGTGAGGAGCTGCTGCGATGGTCAAAGTTGGAGGTAGTGGTTGTTGCGGTATGGAAAGTTGGAGGTGGGGTGCTCAATGAAGAAAATGAAGAAGAGGGTAAAAGTATAATTTCAATTTTTATATGGAGGTGCAGGAAGAAGGCATGAAGGTGTAGGAAAAAATTTCCCTTATCTCGATGTTGAAATTGGGCTTTCATTAGAGTATGCTGAAAAGGAGACAAATTCTTCTAGCATCTCTAGTTTCTTTTAGCACTTCCATATTTTCAAAAATATTGAAATTGTTCATTTTGTATTTCAAATTGTGAAATTCAAAATACAAAATTTGCATTTCAAATTGTACAATTCGAAATATAATGTATTTCGAATTCTAGAATCCAAAACACAAAATTTGTATTATGGATTGTTGAGTTTGGAATAAAAAAGTTGTTTTCCAATTTTAGATTTCGGAATACAATTTTTGTATTTTAAATTCTAGAATCTAGAATACAATTTTTTCTTCAGACGGTGAAGGTAAGGAGTTGCTGCGATAATGGCCCTGGACGTGTGAGGTGATGTGGTAGTGGCGTTGGAGGTGAAGGTTGTTGTTGTAGTGGAAGTTGGAGGTGGGTGTTCAATGGAGAAGATGACGAAGATGGAAAAATTATAATTTCACTTTTTCTATGGAGGTACAAGAAGAAGTCATAGAGGTGCAGGAAAAAATTTTCCGAAAAGGACTAGTGATGGGCTTCCATTGAACATGTTGGCTAGTAATTAGGCTTTGCTCACAACATTGACTGTTTCTTCCTGCACCTCCATATCTTCTTCTGACACCTCCATACACAACATGAAAATACAATTTTATCCTTCTTGCGCCACCCCCATATAATAGCTTCCGGATTATGTAATCCGGAAACGCATTTAAAAAATACTTCCGGATTATGTAATCTGGAAAGTAATCATGCATATGAAAAAAGACTTCTGGATTATATAATCCGGAAGCTAATTACAAATTTGAAAAATGACTTCCGGATTATGTAATCCGGAATATTACAGAGGGACATTTTTGGAAATACGAAAATCTATGGAGGTGAGAGAAGAAGGTATGGAGGTGCAGGAAGAAGCAGCCCACAACATTTGGTAATGGACTATGCTATTTTCGACCAAATGTTTGTTATTTTGACTCCATATTTTGTTTATTTTTCAAAAAATATCCTTAACAAAATGGTTTTTATATTGCATAATATACACAATAAAAATATGTTGTCCATTAAGTTAGGGTGCACCCAACACAACAAGCATGTAACCAAGTTAGATAGACTCATTTATTTATAGACTAGTTATAACCATAACTAAATACATAAAAGAAAAAAGAATTTTAATTAACAAAACAATCACAATAACAATGAGTAGACAATGACGCTTCAAACGATAGTTGATTTCTATCATACGCACCAACCAGATGATGTCATTAGATAATCCACAAAATCAAAGAAGTGACAATGCAAAACTTAACACCTTATTTATTTCCTTTAAAATTTGAAGTTCCATCTTAAAAGTACATGTTGAATTTTAGTTTATGTTTTTCTTAAAGGGTGTTAATTCTGCCACGAAGTCATTTATAACTTTAGTCTTGATTGACCTCCAAGCTTCATAACCAAGCTCATACTTTGACATTTCTAGTGTATGTTTCAAGATTCTTTCAAACAAATTAATCTTCTAAAGCACTTTCTTTATAAGTAAGTCAATTTTACTATATTATGAAAGCTCTAAAAATAATACCTTAATTTAACTCTTTGTAGTTGTGAGGATTGTTAACATTGCTTTTTCGATCTTTTGGTACCTTAATTTAATTCTTTGTACAATGCAACTAACAAACTATACCGAATTTGTTCACTTGATATTTCATGTACAAAGGCAAGTTAATTGCTCGATCTATTACTGTTAAATAAAGAAATAAGGAGTTCGAATTTACTAGTTTGGCTAAGAGTGGGAGAATGTGACAATTTCTCTTTTAGCTTCACAAATGCTTGTTCGTATTCTTCTATCGAAACAAAACATTGTTTTTTTTTTCAGATACTAGAAATTAGTGAAAATTTTATCCCCCAACATTGACAAGAATCTAAAAAAGGAAGTCAGTTGATATGTGAATTAATCTCAATATGTCTTTACTCCAAAAGTGCACATTTATCTTAATTAAAATTCAATAAGTATTTATTGATTGTCTCAAATAGATCCTTGAGGGATCAATTGTATGACGAGTTTTTGTTGTCGATTTTTCTATCAATAGTATATACTTTGACATTCCAATTTATCATGTTTTGTAGGATTTTTTCCAATAACCTTTGGTAGGTGGACTATTCGTTTTTAGGATGAAATGCATCACCTTATGTTAAATAATTGTAATTTCTACCACGAAAATTGTCTTGTTTTTATTCAACAGGTACATTCAGATTAAATTGTATCATAAATATATATCCATAAAACTTGGTAGTTCACATTTCATAGCACCATCTACCAAACAATCAATATTGGCATTGAATACATCATAACCAATATAGAATATCACATCCTAAACGAGTTTTGTTGTTCATTCTCTTGTAATTGTATTGAAAACACCCAAAATTGGTACTTCATGGTCTTTACTATAATCAATCTTTCTCGGTGGTCTCTATTAGCTTTTGGTTTTTCTCCCTCATCCATCTTTGATAGGTTTCCAAGAACCCTAAAGATATGTTACCAACTTTTCAATATACTTGATTAGCAAAAGACATTATCTATATTATGTCCATATGTTCCATGAAAATGACACCATGTGTTATTATCACCTTTTTCTACCTTCAAGTTCTATTTGAAAAATTAAATGACTTGTTGTATTTACATCCTTTAAAAAATTCCTTCATGAAGCACATTCAATTAGGTGAGCTCAAAATCGTTCTTCTTTTCTTTGAGATGGCGAGACTCATACAACTAAAAATGCATGTTCTCGATTTTCGCCTGAGTTCCTTCAATTCTTCACATCCAACTTTTTTGTTTCCTCATACGAGGGACCTTTGATAGTACCATAGTTACTTTCTTTTTTTATCCTCTATTTGTTTTCTTGCCTTGACTTCGTCAACTTGATTTGGGAAGTCACTCTTGATCTTAACGTTGTGACATTTTTAGGCTTTTTCTATATTATTGATTCATCAAATTGGCTAACACGGAAACCCTTTATAAAGACATCACAAATATCTTTTCGTTTGGTTGGAAAATTTGTAAACTGACTCCATCTAAGCTGCATCTTCAAAGATTTCTCTCATCCTTGATTTATATCAAACAAATCTCCAATCTTGGGTGATTTTTCCATGTTTGTCCAAACTAGGTCAAGAATAATTTTGAAAGTACCTGAAAAGTTGAGAAAAAATCATTAAGGAAACTAGTGAACTATCCAATGGAGGGTTTGCTAATGTTCCAATGAATTTTTACTTGGACACCTTCCAATTTCGCTCAAATAAATATATTGACACTAATATTTAACATGAGAATTGACTCCTTTTAAATAAGCAAACATTTGGCGTCACATAAGATAACGAGGCTTTCAACCTTTGTTGCAACTTCTTGGTGTTTTTGTTGAAGCTACTCTTGTTCCCAAAGAAATCTTTCATTGGGCAATGAGACTCTTCACCTTCCCTTGTTAACTCCTCTCTTGAACACGTTAAAAATTTTGTGTGTGTTATTTTGCTTCTTCATTTTGCTTATAAAGATCATTCATCATTAACATAAAAATTTTAAAAAATTAGAAGGTCGTCGCTATGATATCTTTTTGTCTTTCTTTTAATATTTTCTTTCATACTAATACGATTATGATTTCCAAAACGCGATGAAGAAAAATGCAGTGGCACCAAGAGTATACACGCGATCGGTGGTGAGCAAGAGAAAAAGGAAAAACGAACGTGAAGTACACGGGAAAGAGTGCAGAGAAATAAAATGGAAGTGTAAAGTAGAAAACGATATTGTATTATTATTATTGTTGTGTGAATAAGGTACATAAAAGGTAATATAAAGGAAAATGAAAAGAAACAAAAGAGGCATGGGCTAAAAGAATAAGGCCCAGAGAAAAAAGGGTTACATAAAGTCAAAATAGAGCCTAAGAAGCCCAACAATAAGATTAACACTCTCCCTCAAGATGGGAATATATAATCTTTATTCCCAGCTCGGACTTAAGATTTTTGAAAACAGCAGGGGACAGGGTTTAATTAGAATAAGAAATAGGAAGCAATTTGAGGAAACCGGTATTAAGTTTTTCTCTTACAATATGACAATCGATCTTAATGTGTTTGGTTCTCTCGTGGAAAACCTGGTTGGATGCGATTTGAATGGATGACTGATTATCGCAGTAGAGAGTGGCTGGTGAAGTGAAGATGAGACCAAGGTCTTGAAGAATGTAAGTTAACCACTGAAGCTCACAAGTAGTAGTTGCTAGAGCTCTATATTCTGCTTCAGATGATCTCTTAGAAATTGTTTGTTACTTCTTGGATTTCCAGGAGATCAAAGACTCGCCCAAAAAATTAGAGAAACCAATTATAGATTTTCGAGAGTCAGGACAAGTGGCCCAATCTGAGTCACTATAAGCTTTTAAATGAATAGGACTACTGCTAGAAAGAAAAATACCAGAACCAGGGTTGCTTTTGAGATACCTTAATATTCTGAAAGCAGCTTGTTGATGAAACTTAGTGGGTACAGAAACAAATTGACTGAGATTGTTAACGCTAAAGGTAATGTTAGGTCTAGTGTTTGTAAGGTAGATTAATCGCCCAATAAGTCTATGGTATGTTGAGGTTTCGTCTTCATTGAGAGGAATACCTTCAGTTAACGAGAGGCGGGAAGAATCCGTCATAGGTGTAGGCATAGGTGCACAGTCTTGCATACTCGTTTCATGAAGAAGATCAATAGTGTATTTTTGTTGACTAAGATGAATTCCAAAACTGTTGCGGCCTACCTCGAGGCTTAAGAAGTAGGTAAGATCGCCCAAATTCTTGATCTTGAAGATCTGGTCCAGCATGTTGGTTATATTGAGAATCTCAGCACGATCATTCCCAATAAGCACAATATCATCCACATAAACAAGAATAATAGTAATGTTAGTGTCATGACGTTTTAAGAATAAAGAATGATCAGTAGAGGATAAAATGTAGTTTTGTGAAATTAAGAAAGTTGACAACTTTTCATACCATTGTCTTCCAGTTTGCTTAAGGCCATAGAGCGACCGCTGAAGTTTGCAAACACTATTGCTAGGATGAAGAAGCCCAGGGGAAGGTTGCATGTAAACCTCTTCATACAAGTCTCCATGTAGCAATGCGTTATTAACATCCAATTGTGTAAGAGACCAGTTATGAGCAACAACAAGAGCAAGAAGGAGACAGAGAGTAATTAATTTTGCAATTGGTGCAAAGGTATCCAAGAAATCAAGACCTTCCAACTAAGTGTAACATTTGGCAACCAAGCGTGCCTTGTAACGATCTACAGTCCCATCTAAATTGTACTTAATTTTATAAATCCATCTACAACCAATAGTCTTCTTACCAGATGGAAGGGAAGTAATTTGCCGTGTTTGATTGACGTCAAGAGCATCTAATTCAGCTTTCATTGCTTGCTGCCAACAGGTTTGTTTGGAGGCTTCATTATAGTTGCGTGGCTCCATATGGGATGAAACATAAAGAATCATATGCTTAAAACTAGGTAATAAAGCATGGTATGAAACATAATTGATAAGGGGATAGTGAGAACTTACATTGTATACAACTGGTAAATCAGTTTGAAAATCTTCTAAATAAGCTAGAGGTCTCCTTGACATTGTTGAACGCCAAGGGGGAGGATCAACAACATTTTCAACATTGGTGGTGGTAGTAGTTTCAGCAGTATAAGGTGTAGTGGAAAAAAAGAGATCACATTTTGAATCATAATTGGGAGGAAAAGGTAATGACAAATTATTTAGACTCTGTTGAACATTAGTAGTCAATTGATATGGAAAATTAGTTTCATGAAAAATAACATGCCTTGAAACCTCAATTTTATGATTTTTAAGATTAAGAAAAATATAACCTTTGGTGTGATGATGGAAACCAAGAAAAACACCATGAACAGAACGTGGATCTAATTTCTTTCTATGTGAAGTGAGAGTGTTAGAGTAACATAAACACCCAAAAACACATAAATTTGAAAGATCACAGAGATTACCATTTAATTTTTCATAAGGAGAAATTTTTTCTAAAAGGGGAGTAGGAGTACAATTAATTAAGAAAGTTGCATGTTGTACAACAAAGTTCCAAAACAAGTGAGGTAAATGAGCTTGAAAAAGTAAGGCACGAGTCACATTTAAAAGATGTTGATG
>Ga0123342_1007009_pt1 | contig 15206 bp, 7 predicted proteins | sample Turbeawhitnodule_FD_89960 | JGI IMG/M metagenome (GOLD analysis project Ga0123342, IMG submission 89960) | Root nodule microbial communities of legume samples collected from Mexico - Turtle bean Mexico white nodule | ecosystem: Host-associated > Plants > Roots > Nodule | place: Mexico: Nepantla... | reverse complement strand
TTTTATTACTTATATTTATATTTATTTTTAATTAAATATGTTTAAAACAATTATAAATCAAATGTAATATTATTGAAGAACTTAATATTTTAAGAATGTGATTCTTAACTAAAGAAATTGAAGATATTAATTTAATTATAAAAGAAACTAAACATCTCTATATAAACAAATAAAATAAAATGTATACATTAGATAAATATGAAAAGCAAAATAAGATAAATAAAAGAGATGAAATAAATTTACAATACACAATTTCAGAATCTCAACATTACGGTTTTTGAAGCATTGAGGAGACGGAAGACCTAGTGAAGTGGCGGTGATGAAATGTGAAGAAGAACAACAATAGAGTTTCAGAATCTCAAAATTAGGATTTTGGAGGATTTTGAAGACATTAACATTTTTTTTATATTATTTCTCTCTCACAGTTTTCTTATATATCACTCTTTCAGAATCTTAAAATTCAGATTTTGGAGGATTTTGGAGACATTAAGATGTTTTTATATTATTTCTCTCTCCCAATTTTCTTATATATCACTCTTTTGCCTAAAAAAAATAACCGTCCATAAATTCACATTTCACCGCTCTCTCTCCACTATTCCCTAATAAAAGGCACCAATCTCTCCACTACGTATACAAAATGTTGTAGAAAAAAATAAGAAATGACACAATGATCATAATACAATAATAAAATTAAATATTAATATAAGGATAAAATGGGAAAAAAATGAAGAGCAATTAAGAGGGGAATTCCCTTATATATAGGTATAGACAATAAATTATAAATATAAATAATAATAAGTAAATATATTTTTTAATAATAAAGAAATAAATTTATATATTAATTACAAAAGAATAAAGAAAAAAATAATAATGTTATTTAATATAAAAATATATGTTTGTCCATTTTATTTTTCTTAAGAGAGAATCCTTTAGGCTAAATAACCAATTAGTAATACTGTTAATCTAATAATAATATTTGATTAAAAGTACTATAAGAATAATAATAAACATTAAAATCGATGAAAACTGATTTTTTTTTTCTTAAATTGAATGGTTTGGTAATCGAATTAAACAGTAAAACAGATTATTATCTTTAAACATAACCAGTGAAAACAGTGACACTGTTTACCTTTGTATGTCTATTTTTTTCTTTTAGTACTTTAGTTCAATAAGTTAAAATTAAAATTAAATATTTATATAAATAAAAATGTATGTATATGATTATTTTATAATTTGATTGTATTTTTTTCTATTAAAGAAATATAAAAAAAAGTAAACATTTCCGTTGCCGGGACTTGAACCCGGGTCTTTCGGGTGAGAGCCGAATATCCTGACCAACTAGACTACAACGGATACTTGTAAATTCATTCCACAGGATACTATTAAAACTATTTTATTAGTTTGAATAGCAAATTAAAAATTGATCCAAAAGCTTTCTTCCCTCCTTTATTTCAATTTGGCCTCTGAACCACGAAGCCAGGACCAAGCAGACGAAGAAGAACAGAAACCCTAGCAGTGACTGAAAGAGTAAAGTGAGTGCGAAGATGAGGGAGGAAGAAATCGAGAAGCTCCGAGGTGTGGTGCGCGACTGCGTGAGCAAACACCTCTATTCCTCCGCCATCTTCTTCGCCGATAAAGTTGCCGCCTTCACCGCCGACCCCGCCGACATCTACATGCAGGCGCAGGCGCTCTTCCTTGGCCGCCACTACCGCCGTGCCTTCCACCTCCTCAATGCTTCCAAAATCGTTCTCAGCGACCTCCGATTCCGCTACCTCGCCGCCAAGTGCCTTGTATTGCCCTCAATCTTTCTTCCATTTCGTTTTTTCTTCTTCATTTATTGAATATATAAATAAGTTTATTAAGAATAAACTGTCAATTTAGTCCTTTAAGTATAAGTCACTGTCCAATGTAATAGTGAAGTAATAAAATAGTATAAATAATCTCAATTAAATACCTATCATTTTAGTCTCTAAGTTCTTGTATGGTATTTGCAATAAAGTCTAATTTGATGGATTTTTCTATACTTATTAAAGTACTTAATGTGTTTTAATATTTGGGTATTTCTTGTATAATTTTCATACTTTAGGGGCATTTTAGGAGATGGTATAATACTTTAGGGATGAAGTTGAAGGTTTTATAATTTTTTTTGATTAATTTTTATTGGTGTTTGTAAATGACTGCGTGGTGGAACTGAAGGAGGAATTGAAGGAGTGGGATCAGTGCCTGTCGATGCTGGGTGAGGCTAAAGTGGATGACGAAGGAAATGTTTATGATACGAAGGACTCGAATGTCATGTACTTGGATAAAGATTGTGAAGATCGTGAAATTAATGTGAGTTTCATTTTTTTACTTGTAACCTTTCTATTTTTCTACAGAATTATTTTTCTTACAGATAGTATATGTAAGGTTTTTATACTATTAATCAGTCACAGATCGTAGGATTTTTTTTTTTAAAAAAATGACTACTTCTTAAGTCACACCTAGTTTACCAAACGTCTAATTCTGGATTTAAATTTGGAATTAGTTGGGTGCTTTGATATTGTGTACTAGAATAGTAATATAGAGGTGAAGTTCTTGGAATGTGATACATTTTTGGAATATCTTGTTAGAAATGGGAAGTCTGCCGTTGTTTATTTTCTTTTTCTGGTTATCTGAATACATTTTATTATGCTATTACAGATATCTTCTGCAATATGCTTCTTAAGAGGAAAAGCATACGAGGCTCTAGAAAACCGTGCCCAGGCTAGACTGTGGTGAGTATGTTTCGGGCATTTTGATTGTTACTCTCTAACTTCTAGATAAGTAGAAAAGAGATGAATTTAGGGTCAGTCTGGATAAACTCCTCAATATATTCATATGGAAGAGGTAAAATGGACAAAATATCTTCCACAAGTTAAAATCAACTTATGTACATCAGCTATTGGAGTAGTGATTTTTAGAAAAGTTTAAATGCACAAGTTGAATTTAACTTCTGAGAGAAGTTTGATTCATTTTATCTTTTTATTTTATTCTCTTATAAATACTTATTAATAACTTTATCCACACAGGTCCTTTTTCTACATTTATTATAAGGGAAGTATAATTGCGTGCCATTTGATAATAAAAACTCATTTGTTCTGCTCTGTTTGTTTTTGTTAAAGGTATAAAGCTGCTATAAAAGCGGATCCTTTATGTTATGAGGTATGAATTGATATTCTACTTACTGTCTTTGGTAAGTTCATTACTAGTGTCTTGTAATGCCAGGACTGGTCTTGTGAGCTGTGCTCACTTGGTTGGGACAATTGCTTGTGAATTACTGATGGGGGGTTCAGCACCATCTGATAGAACACCCCCATTCCTTGGGCCAGTTAGGTGCCAATCTAGTGCTGAAAAAAATACTTGTATACCTTACACTTCTATAACAGCTTTTACTAAAGAAACTGTTTATTTTTCTTATGATAGTTTCTCTGGAGTAGAATTGAAAATGTTGATTGTAGCCAGTCCTCAGGCATTATAATGCTCTAATTTATTATTTTCATTTTTGGGAAGTTGTCATTTGTAGAATACGTACTTGGATATTTTTTCTAGCGCACTAGTTAACAGTTATCTATTTTTTCCTTGCTGTTTGGCAATAATTATGTCAGGCTTTGGAATGTCTTATTGAGAATCACATGCTTACTTGCCAGGAAGGTAGAGGTTTTCACTGATCCCTTGTAGATTTTTAAACTTGATTTTAATATCATACATGTCATTCCTTTCTGTATGGAGAATTTCAGAAGCAAATTTGATATCGTCATTGCAATTTGGTAGTGAGGATGGATGGCTTTCTTCATTTTATTCTTGTTTGATAAAGAAGGTAATGGCAGGTGACTGGTACAATTTGCTTCTATCTAAATGTTTTGTACTGCTGAAAGATAATCCCTTATTTGTCATGCAGTATGACAAAGAAAACGTTGTAGAAGCCAAGTTCAGAGAACTTGAGAATGAAAGCTGTAAAAGTGACCAATCTGATACTTCTTTCTTGCGCTCACTGAAATCCAATACCGATCTATTGGCTTGCAAAGCTGAATACTACCATCAGTGTGGTGAATATCAGAAATGTTTTGACTTAACATATGTGTAAGTGGGGGATATTCACTGTCCCAATCATTCTTCTGTTTCTCTTCCTGACTTATTCTGTTACAGTTTGCTTGAGAAGGATCTTTTCCATCTGAAGTGTACGTTAGTACACCTGGCAGCTGCTGTTGAACTTGGGCATTCAAATGAACTCTATTTGATGGCGTGCAATTTGGTGAAGGATTATCCTCAGATGTAAACACTTCTTCCATGATGCTGATAGTCTTATAATGATTTGCTACATATAAGAGTCATTCTTTATTTAGTCTTTTCCTTGATATATGTAGTTGCCTCTGTAAAACAATTAAATCTCATTAATGTTGGCTTAGGGCTTTATCATGGTTTGCTGTTGGTTGCTACTACTACTGTATCAAGAAGTATGATCAATCCCGTCGTTATTTTAGGTAAGAATATCTTACTTTGATAGTTAGATATGATTAATTTTGAAACATTTAATGGTAATGTTATTAATTTATCATCATAGGAACATGGTTCTTTGTTTTTTGTCTAGTTGATTATGTTTGAATCTTATTTACTTGAGAAATTATTCTAAAAACGACTGTTATACTTCCTTATATTTCATAGGATAAGGTAATTTGTTATATTTGACATTTCATTACCAAGGAATATTATGCCTTAGTAAGTAGTGGAGGATATGTTATGTTTAATGTCATGTTATCAACTCAGCTTTACAGAAATGCATATATGATTGGTCTTGGGCTGGATTGATTGAGTTGTTTTTGGTGGCTTGTTAAGTTTGAGTTTATGTATCTTTGTCCTGAATTAGATTGCTTGACAATTTCTCTGTAATCTAATTAAAGATTGCTTTTCTAATCTGAATTGTCTGCAAGAGTTCCTATTATCAAGTGTTCATTACTCTTGCTGCCGATTGTTTCTGAACATCATTATAAAAACTTATTAGTTTCATCGTGTTCCTTACAGCAAGGCAACTAGTCTAGATGGAACATTTCCCCCTGCATGGATAGGCTATGGGAATGCTTATGCTGCTCAAGAAGAGGGTGATCAGGCTATGTCAGCTTACCGCACTGCAGCTAGATTGTTTCCTGGGTAAGATATTGATTTTTCCTGTTAATGATTCCTGCTACTTCCCTGAATGAGTAATTTTCTTTTGTTAATTTCTTGAATAAAAATGTCAAATAAGAATAACTGTGGCTGGGAAATCTGGTACATGGTTATAAGATCTGATTTGGGTTCTTGCAAAAGGAATCGTAAGAGAGAAATTGAAAAAAAGAATAATCCCGTGTTTTATTATTATGTTTCTGTTGAATAATGATTCTTTTTTGTTGTGTAGCTTTCATAAAGCTGTTTTTTTATACATAGTATGTAATAGGCAATAGCCCATATTATGATTTCTGAGAGCTGTATTGTTAATTACTCAAATTTATATATTTGTAAATACACATTAGTTGGGTGTAGAAAAACTATTTTTCAATCTAAAACCTTCAACTTGGTATTAGAGTGGGTACAATCGTGCACAACTGTCCTACCTTCAGTCACTGTGCCAACCCCGTCAGAAACTGCTGTCAATAAGGAAAAATTAGAAGAGAGTTTAGTATGCATGTGATACATTCCATCCAAGCAACAGGTGGTTGATTTGCTGACAAAAAGACTTAATATCTCAAACTTAAATAATCTCATAACCAAGCTGAGAATGAAGGACATTTATTTCTTATCTTGAGAGGGGTGTTGAAATATGGTGTTATTATTGCACATTTACTCTACAATAAATGTAGGCTGATTGGATAACAAATATAGATTTGTTTGTAAGAAATCCCTAAAATTAAGGGATTGAGATTAGGAGTTTATTTGGTAGATTTGCTCCAGATATTAGAGTCTTCATGTCTGGAGATTTATTTCCTTTTTTAGGATTTCGTTTTTCCTTTAAATACCAATATGTTGTTTTTTTTTAGATCAAGAAAATTAATTCCATAATTATTGCTTACTGCCTATTCTTTTTTTTAACAGTAAAGATATGCACTTTCTATAAAAACTCTTTCCAGTTACGGCATTATGAATAGTCTTTCTAAACGTTTGTGTTTTTTACTTTGATTACACGTTTTGATTCTAAACACATGAATATATGTATGTATGCATGTATGACCATTGTTATTAGATGTTATGAACTTTGTTTGAGGTGTCTCATCTGATGACCATATGAAGGGCAAATGAACTGCGTGGTTAGACTAACTGATGCACTTTGTCAGATAAACTTGGAGGACTAAGTCTGAAGAACCAAGGCTTGCATAAAACACACATTAGAAGGTTCATGTGAGTATAACATGTATAAGACTAGGTTAGAGCGCTTAGGGTCTCAACAGGTATCAGAAAAAAAAAATCATATATTATGCACAGTTTTGGACATGGACGAATGCTCATTCTAATATTCTGTTTTGTGTGAAAGTGTTAACAAGTAATCACAACTATGAACTCAAATTAAGCAGAAAAAGAAATGTGTGTTGTTTAACAAGTCCCCCCTCCCCCCCTTCTTTTTTTGACATAATAAAAAAAGTTCCTAGAAGAAAACATCATTGCTGCTAGTGAGGCTGCTGTGGTGGCTGTTGGCTTGTATCAGGTTAGGTGGCAGGTTGAGAAACTTTGAGCTGATGTAAACGCTAAATGAAAGAGCTTTGAATCTGAGGGGCAAAGGTGGAAGCTAACTGTTCTGTCCTCTGCATCCATGATAGTTTGTCTCATGCAGAGGGGTATAGCTGGTATAGGTTAAGCTTTGGGGGCTGGAAGATGGAGCATCTCGTATACTTGCCAGACAGTTGTCGTACACTTCAGCTTCTGTATGTTGCTGGACAAGAGCTTCAACAGAAGCTCTTGCTTCTTCGTCTTCTTTGACTCGTGCTTGTTCTTAACTCGTTACACACCTTGGCCTTTAGATGGCACTGTTCAATGGCGTCTTGTATCTTTTGTTCAAGGTCATGCCGGATATTGTCTTTTGGATAAGCATCTTGTAGAAGGAAAACCTGGTTCTTGAAGGAAGAAGGTGGTGACATCATTGGGCGGATACTGTTGTGTAAGGTGTAAGAAGGTCAAATTGTTTGTACTGTAGTAGCAGCTCCCTCTGTTGGATGACTGAGAGGTTGAGGCTGTTTCTGAGTCTTTAAACAACTCTTTACTCCAAGCTTGGAAAGCTTCATCTATAGAGAGTCCTCTGAAAGCCTTCTACACTGTAGACATAGCTAGTCTTGCGGTCTGGGCGTGGGGTCAGCCTTAGATAGTTTGATCTGTGCAGGTGTTTTTTAATTGCCTTTAGCTTCTTCTAGTTCAAAGCTAGTAGTCACTTGGACATACTCGATCCAGAAAAACTTTGAACACTGCCGGAGGGATGATCCTCACGGAGAAAGGAGCTGCTATAGTCTGGTCTTTAGTGAACTGCTGCACAAAGATGTTGCCAATTCCTTCTTGTATGTCCTTCCAAGGAACACAGAAGCGAGGGGTAAGGTGGCGAGGCTTGGAACTTCTGCATGGTAGATCATATCTGCACAGTCTGTAAAATGCAAATCTGCACATAAATATATTAAGAAATTTGGAAAACTAAACTATGTTTCAATGATTACAATCTAACAAAAATGATGCATTTTTTTTTTTGCTTTGGGAGTTTGAGCTTTTTGTTGCAGCAAAGGGAGTGCTAAAGGAAGCTTAATTTTACCTTTGCGAGATTGCAACATTTTTACTTTTAGTGGCTCATAATCTTCTATGAATCAGGATATAATTCCAACCAATTTCCTTAACACAAATGCTCACTCACCAAATCACAAGGCAATTGACAATTTCAAATATCAAAGTTATGAATCTTACAATAGGTGATAACATGCCAGCATATGGGTCTCTTTTGTTTGTTTAAAAACTTCTGCATGAAATCCTCTTATTTCTCTCTCTCTCTCTCTCTCTCTCTCTCTCTCTCTCTATAAATTGTTCTTTTACAGGTTAAATCTTGATGTTGTCTTATTCCAGGTGCCACTTACCAACTCTTTACATTGGAATGGAATGCATGCGTACCCACAGCTATAAGCTTGCTGAGCAGGTATATTTTATAAAGTTGGATGTATTAAAGGAAGGGAAGCCTCTATTTTTTTTTTTGTGGGGAAGGGTGGGGGGTTGCCAGGCTAGGATTTAATGCCTTCCTATATCCTTGCAAATTCTATAAAATGAACAAGGTCTACTTTCTATCACTGACTACCAGTAAAACAATTAACGTTCCTCTGTTTTTTCAGTTTTTTATACAGGCCAAGTCAACTTGCCCCTCAGATCCACTTGTGTATAATGAACTTGGAGTTGTTGCCTATCATATGAAAGAGTAAAGATACCTATATGCTTATAATTATTTTAGTTACTAAATCTGATGTTCACGTTAACTTGTACAGACTTCCCTTCCCTTGATTGCTATTCAAATGATCCTATATGAAAGAGAAAGCCTGCATGTGGAGAATCTGACCACGATGCAGTTTAATTCAAAATCTTTATTAGTTTTCACGTGATTGAACGTGCAGCGAATACAGATTGATATGACATTGTGAACGTGTATGCTGAGTTATCTTTCACTTTTAGAGTTGAGTCTGCAATTGTAAACTTTAAAATTGGACCACTGCCTATGTGCCTGGTTAAATCTGCAAAGCTTGGTGTCTGAGAACTGCATTTAAGTTTCTGTTGGAATTAGAGCTAGTGTTGTTATTTAAATGTTAGTTTTCATAATTATCTCATACTGAGTATTTTAATTCATATATCTTTCCCAAATATGATTGCTCTCAGTTCTGTAATATAGATAGATTGAACTTGCCAACTTGACTGACATAATATATTATAAGTCTCATGAAGGTTCATAAAATACTATAAACATATATTTGTTGGAATTGGAGCTTTTTCACATTTTTTACGAGTACATGCAGTTTTGCACTTGATGATATTTATTTACTTTTAATCCAAGTTATGATGTAAATATTTATTCTGTAATCATGAATGTAGATGCTAAGATACATACAGTGAATATCTCTTATAGGGATATTCACATGATCTGATACATGTAAAATTCCATTTGGGATGTTTGATACACTTAATCTCCAGACCGTGATTGTTGAAGATATCATTAGTTGATCCATTGAGTTACTTTTTGGTCAACACCATCTTTTGAGATTATGGATTAAAAAATGTTGACAGATTTCTTACCATTTTGCAAAAGAGGAAGAAAATTGAGGTCTTAAAAGCCCTTAGTAGAGGATTAAGTCTGAGAGTAACAATGTATTGTTAGTTTTTAACCATGGACGGTGGTTATTTTATTATACAAAATCGCTGACTTTCAGATTTTATCTTGTAATAGTCTACTCTCTTTATTTCCAAATTTCTGTACAGTTAAAAAACATTCTTTTAATCAAAATGGAAAAATTAAGAGACATTTACCTGATTGACCGTGGCTTCTGATTCAGGTATAAGAAAGCTGTCTGGTGGTTTGAGAAAACATTAGCATTGATACCAACTGCTTTATCTGAAATGTGGGAATCGACTGTAGTCAATCTTGCCCATGCATACAGAAAACTGAAGTAAGTTGACAAATATCTCAGTGGTCTTCTGACTTAATTTTCTTGTCCGCAGCTTTAGAATATTTAGCTGCTGAGAATTTCTATTGTAGAGTTGAAGCATCATTTGCTTGAGTATTTGTTTTAAAACCTGTGAATTTTTTGTTATTTTTACGGCTACTTTATGTTTATTTTTCTTGTCCTAAATTTTGATTTTTTCAAATTTCCTAATCAATTAATTTTTGACTGAAAGAAAGTTGAAATATCAATTTCTTGGATTGATAAAAAGGTTTGATCTAAATAGTGGCAGTGCTAATCTGTTAATCATGACTGGTGTAGGACAGGATAGCTGATTCTGACTGTCTAAATACTGTTTCAGGATGTACGGAGAAGCAATTTCGTATTATGAGAAGGCACTTGCATTATCAACGAGAAGTGTGAGCACTTATGCTGGTCTTGCATATACTTATCACTTACAGGTATATAAACTGTTATTTTTTTCCTATTATGTGTTTTCCGGTATAACATGGTGTATTGTGGTGTTTTCTGAAAAGCAAATGTAGCCTTTTATGTATGAGTTGGCTTGGAAATTTTGATTTGTGGTTTCATCAGGTAAATAGTTTATGTTGACTTTTATCTAAAAATAATCTGTGCTGGTCGCAGGGGAACGATTACTCTGTCAGCTTTTGTAATTTTTGAGAGGAATAGTAGTTTGGTTCCATTATCCATATTTGAGTGGAAAATGTGATGGTTCCACGATATCCTAGTTCTTGGTCTGATCTGCCAAAATCATGACATTGCTTTTGTTGGCATAATTGATGGATTTTTCAACTATACCTGCAAAAGCAGATTTCAACACATTCATTCATTAATGGATATATTTATTGAAAGAAGTTGAGGCTGGTTAAAAGTAGTGTACGTGTGAAAAAGAAATAAGTTCTGCATGTACTACCTGGACATGGCACTGTGTCTGTGAATGGCTCATACGTTCCAAATTTCTATTATTTCTTTTAAACTTTTTGTATATCTTTATATTTTTTTTATCTGATCAAATTGATTAACTTCCTTCTTTTACTGTTGAATGTAATTTATGCAGGATGATTTCACTACAGCAATAACATATTATCACAAAGTGAGTAACTCTGTTTCAATATTGCTTTGTATTCATGATAATTAACCTATGTTGCACGATTGGTTTTATTTAGCATAGAGCTCTTATAGCCATCTTGCGTGTAACATATTTTCACCGTTTCTTTAATAACCTCTAGAGAACAAGAAACAGTGAAAAGAAAATAACGGCTCATAATGAATAGTCATTAGTGAAAAGTAACATTTTTTTCAAACCAAATATGTTCTTAGGAGGCGCTACTTATCATAGGCACGGTATTTTACATGTGTAATAAATGTAAGGTTGAATGGACATTTCTGAACGCACTTGTTTCTGAGAGTGTCCATCATTTGTTTGATATGAACTCTGAAAATTATGAGGTGTCTACTTTGTTATTTCCTCCTTTATTTCTAAGTGTCGACTTTTTGAGAATTCTTATTCCTATTTATTTGTCTTTTGCAAAATTCAAGATCACATTATTTATTCTTTTTATCAATTATATCCTTATGTGTTTTTTTAATCTTTGAATAATTTACACATGAATTTATTGTGAGGAGAGAAAGGGTAAAATAGCAAATTTACAACTAGTTTTATTAGAATGAGGAAAATTTATTATATATGTTTTAACCTTCAAAACTAAACTAGGTGCACACATTAATAAGTGCAAAAAATATTAACGTGCCTAGGCCAAACCCCCTTTTCAACATAAAATGTGTTTCTTTTTTGTCGAGGTTCTTTGTAAAATAGGCTGCAGGTGTAGTTTTTCTAGTAAAAGATCAAATGTAGTTATTTTACACGGTTTACGAGAGTCAAATAATTAATGAGGCTTGAAATGGTAAAACATCAGTAGCTTTGGAATAAAAAAGTTAGTCCAAAACATCAATAATTTTGGAAAAGGAGGTAGCTCTTAAAAATGGCTGATTATGGTAAAAGTGAACTATCTCTGAGAAAGTTCATTGGATTTCAGTTGTTGAATGGAGTGCCCAAATTTGATAATGCTTACTTAGCAATTTATCTTCAACTAGTTATTGTATGAATCTTACCTTTGTGATTCTGCCATGTTTATCTGTGTTTGAATATTGTTCTTATAACTATACTGTTTACATCCTATGAAGAGAATCTCCATGGGATTATTGGAAGTTTATTTATGATTTTTTATTCCTTGAATGTTAGGCCTTGTGGCTGAAACCAGATGATCAGTTCTGCACTGAGATGTTAAGTTGGGCTCTAATAGATGAAAAGTCAAATGGGCTTTGACCAAGTCTTGAATTCCGGTGAAGTCTATTTTGATTGTTACTCTCCTTATGTATCTATGTAAACAATACATTAGCACCAAGCTAATGCATTGCCAATGTGTAATTATTGTTGTTATTATTATTATTATTATTATTTTACCTTCTCATTCTTCTTCTTATTAGTAGTATAAATAAAATATAAAGAGGTTTAACTTTTAAGACTGACGATAAGATGTTAAAATATTCTGCTTTGCAGTAATGTTAATATTTCTCCCACTGAGTTTATTAATAAGATCTAATGAATTAAGAGGCGCAGTTAGCTAATTTATCATAATTTTATTAAAATTTAATTAGGTTAATTTATTAAATTGACATGTTTAAGATAACAAACACATGAACAAACATGTATATTATCCCAAAAAATATTTAAATCAATTCATTAACATATTACAGTTTTTAGGATAAATAGTTAGTTTAGTACAACAAGTATTAACATATTTTACTACAATAAGAAAAAATAATTATAATTAGACAAATCATATTAGAACAATTAAGTCATATCATCAATTTATTCTCTTCAAGTTATTCCTTTCTCTTTCTCCCCAGGTTATTCCTTTCTTTACCATTTCTCCCTCTTTTTGGCTTCAGTTCATAGAAGAAATCATTACTGTTGCGGGTCTTGAGTGATTGGTTTGGATTTAAGGGGCTAGATTGATCCCCTTTGGAGTTTTCTCTAGCACTTAAAAAAACTTGTTTCATGTAGATGAAGATGTATTATGTTCTGGAGCATTGTTTCTGCGATTAAGGTTCTTTTTGCTTCTTCTAAGCTAATTTTCTTCCCTCTCAGATAAGAAATAATTTCATTTTGGCAACGAAGGGGATCCATTAATCATAGGATTTTTTTCCTTCTTCTTCGTCGGGTAGAAAGTCTTGTAAAAAATGTATAAAACTAGAATTAGGCATATTTTTTCCTTGTAATTTTACTGCAAAAAATGGTGTATAATGTGACGGTTATTTTCGTATAAATTGGCGTTTATAACCACCACAATATACGTGTGTGGCGGTTTCCCAAACTATCATAGAACTAACCGTCACAAAGTTTAATGTGATGGTTTTACACTATCCATCGCAACTCTCGTCACTTTAAACATAGTTAAAGTGACGATTTTTATATGTAAGTAGTGTCAGTTATAACTGTTATATTTTAATTCATTGAAAAATATTTCAAAGCTATTTTATAGGGTGTAATGTTGTGTTTTTAACCTTCAATATTATAATAAAATTGTAAAAATAATACGTCGGTTTCAATTAACGTAATTTTAATTATAAATAAACGAAATTTAACCACCACCTTTTTATAATCTGGTTTGCACAATTAAACTAAACATAATATATTTTTATAATAAAAAAAATAATATACTAATGAAATAATGTATAAAGTTATAAGCATCCATTCATTTCATGAAAAAATAGAGCATATATAATATTGTTCAAAAGTTGATACGAAATTGAAAATTAAAACACATAATTGTTCAAAAGTTCATAGATAATTTAAAATTAAAACACACATAACTGAATCCCTAATCAGTTTTACTTCCAACACTTAATCCTATTATTTGATTAGGTGATGAAGCACCACTTCCAATATCTGATGTCTAGTATATGATATCTAAAATAAATAATTTTAAGTTAATAAATTTAAATATAACAATAATAAATATATGTAAAACTAACATTAAAAGTCCATTAAACAAGATATAAGAGGGAAACTCACCAATGGACTAACAAAACAAAAACATCAAATTCAGTATCCTGTCTAAAAATTGGAGCATGGAAATTGAAAAGCAACGCAAATGAACTTACGTGTAGCAAAGTTTGTTAGTATGAGTTTGTAAAATTGTTTTCATCCCACAACACGTGATAGGGAGCAGGACGACTTGTACCTGTGTAACACATGGTTTACATCAATGAGGATGCAATTTAACATAAAATTACATGTTATGATAAAAAAGAGTAAAATATCTCACCTGTATTTCAGCATGACTACAAAGATAAAAATCAAACTCTGTTGGATGGCAGATTTAGAATCAACAACTGTGCCTGCAATATTTTATAAGTAGAATTATTTAGCACCATAGTGCATTTATAAACTAACAAAAAAGCTCCCAATTTGCATTAGTCAGCTCACATATGAGGGAAGGGAAGGAGAGTACTTGTTTATTCCACCAGTCACTGTTCCTCTGACTGGATCTTGCCATTGCTTGAAAAGATCTTTCATTAGCTCCTTTTAAACACATGCTTAGTCAAACTAGTCCAAGATCTATCTCACATATACGTTTGAGGTCACTTACAAAAAAACCCTCACGCCGAGACTGCCAACTCGTGCGTGAGACTATATATTATGGGTGGTCCGATAGCGGCCCGATAACGGGTGACACAATAGACCCAACACAAACACTCACTAGGATATGCTCGAAATGGCTATGATACCATATTACAAAGTGGACTTTAAGCCTAACTCAACCCCCATAAAACCGGCTCATGGAGTGAGATTTGCACCCACTTATATACAATGAAATGTCCTAATCTCTAGTCGATATGAAATTTCCAACATCCCTTTCTCAAAGGAATATAAGGGAATAATTTACTCTTAACTAAAACTATATTAAAATTGAAGTTGCTTCTAGATATTGTTGATGAAGAAGAACTAACCAGTTTCCAACTACAATGCTCTCTACAGACTTACAAAGAAAGATGGATAATGAACAAATATAGCAGTCTTCATTCGGAGACACTGAAGATATTTTTTTGGTGAACTGACAATTAATATATGTTGTTCGTGTTGATTTTGGCTTAATCCCAAGTCCCACATCGGTGGGTTCATTGTTTGGGAAGGAGGTTTGAGGGTTATAAATTAAACTCTCCTCCTTTACTGTTATATATCCCAATTTGTAATATCTTCTCCCATAATAATAAAAGCGGGCTATTTCAGCTGTGCTCGGAGATTAGGCTAAACAGGCCGATGGCGGGGAATGGTTCTTTGAATTTCAAGAACTCGATGGCGGGGTTGTTTACATGGGTAATGATAATCCATGTAAGACAGCTGGGATAGGTTCAATCAAGTTGCGGAATCACGATGGATCCACCAGAATTTTGCGGGATGTACGGTACGTGCCAAAGTTGAAGAAGAATCTCATCTCATTGGGGGCTTTAGAATCTAAAGGCCTA
>Ga0123342_1007008_pt1 | contig 15208 bp, 12 predicted proteins | sample Turbeawhitnodule_FD_89960 | JGI IMG/M metagenome (GOLD analysis project Ga0123342, IMG submission 89960) | Root nodule microbial communities of legume samples collected from Mexico - Turtle bean Mexico white nodule | ecosystem: Host-associated > Plants > Roots > Nodule | place: Mexico: Nepantla... | reverse complement strand
TCCATATCTTCTTCTGGCACCTCCATACACAACATGAAAATACAATTTTATCCTTCTTCCGCCACCCCCATAAAATAGCTTCCGGATTATGTAATCCGGAAACGCATTTGAAAAAAGACTTCCAGATTACATAATCCGGAAGTTAAAAAAAACTTCTGGATTATGTAATTCGGAAAGTAATCATACATATGAAAAAAGACTTCCGGATTATATAATCCGGAAGCTAATTACAAATTTGAAAAATGACTTCCGGATTATGTAATCTGGAATCTTACAGAGGGGTATTTTAGGAAATATGAAAATGTATGGAGGTGAGAGAAGAAGGCATGGAGGTGTAGGAAGAAGCAGCCATGGCAGGTTATGCGGAATGAACTTAAGCGGGTCCAAATATTAAGTGTGTTTCATAATTTTCATAATAGATTATGAACCGATCAATCCTAATTTTTTTGGATATTCTTTTATAAAAGTATTCTCTATAACTAAAAGTATTTGCCTTCTTCTAAGACTTGTTGCTTGCTCTTCGCCTTCTCACACCTCACATTTTGCATAAATAATTAGATGCTTACTATAACCAAAACAATAGTACTTTTTTCCTCCTCAATTATTCATAACTCTGTCACTCCATAGATAAATAGAACCATACCATTGCCTTTAAAACATATCTTCTAGCACCTTTGTCTCTTCTCCTTCCCCTTAACACATTTTAAGAGTTAATTATCGTTATACCATGAAATAACCCCAACATACTTGGTACCTTTTTCCTCCTCATTAATGACACTTTCATACTTTCTTTTTCACCCCCATTTTCTTTTTACTTTTATTTATAAGAAAAGATGTATGTAATAAAAATATATTTTAGAAAGATAGGAATTATTTTCCCTCTAAAGGCTAACACAGAAATTGTAGGATCCAATTGAACAATTAAACCTAAGATAAAAAAAAAAAAAAAAAGCTTTTACTTCTTGCAATCAATCAATTATAATATGCATCCAATCAATTTATCAAATTTCAGAATTGTACTTTTATTCTAGAATTGGAAATTTGAAATTGAAAAAAGATATGATTCTGAAAAAGAAATTTCCAAATAAATCTTTTACATTCTAAAAAAAATTATAGAATAAAATTGAAAAAACCTAAATCTCATTTTGAATTCAAAATTTTAGAAAATAAAAATTCAGAAACATATAAAGTTACTCCCAAAAGTTATTCTAGAAAGTCTAATCCAAAACTAGGAATGACAAATCGGGTAGGGTGGGTCGTGCAGGTCGGTCCGCAATCCACTGAAAAAAATGCGGGATAGACTGCTATTCCAACTTGCTGACCTGCTTGGACCCGTTCCACATAATCCACAACCTGTGTGGACAAAGTGTGGGGCGAGACGGGCTGACTTGCATGACCCGCATAATTTAAAAATCTAAATTTTTTTCTACACCCCATATTTTATTTATCCAGTCTCATATTTCACATTCCATAATTTTTACTCACATCTTATTACGTATGTGTCGTGAGAATAATATCGTGAAACCATTTATCTAATGTATCTAAATATAAAAATAAATAAATTTATTCAAAATTTATATTTAAAAATTACTTTTATTAATTTTTTTAAAAAAAAATTCTTATACTAGCCTGCAGGTCAAGTTTTATGTGGGACGGACCAACCCGATCCATATTTTACAGATCAAATGCTAAGCGAGTATGCGGGATGAATAACTCTGCATTGTCATCCCTATCCACATATTTAAAAATTAAAAAAAAAAGTATTTTTATGCTTAGTTCAAAACAGTGTTCTGAAAAATTAAATTCAAAAGATATATTCTGAAATACTAAATCAACATATTTAAAAATTAAAGAGTCTTCTGAAAAATCAAATTCATAATGATATAACATATTTAAAAATTAAAGAGAGTATTTTTGGTATGTCATATGAGTGATGAGATGCAAATCCAAATTTATTAGGTGCACCAGCTGAAAAAGAAACGTACTAATAATATTACAATATTACTTTTACACTAAATTGGCAACACGAAACTTCTCAGAAGATTCTGGTTCACTTACAAGTAGAAAGCACGAACACAACACTTAAAAGAAGCCCATCTAAGATGGCCATACATGAACAATTTTCAAGTACTTTCTCTCTGTACGCACAACAGTTTTCAAATGTTCATCAAAATGGAAATTTCAAGGAAATTTCTTGTGTTCTATAAATGGCCCTATTCTGCTGAATCAGTTCTTCAAATGATCCAACATCAGAGAAACCTTTTGTGACACCTTCACTAATACTCCTCCGATCAACCAACATGGCTTTGCAAGGACCTGACTTTGACAAAATCATCCACTTCCTCTCCATTTGTATCCTAGCTTTCATCAATGAAGGCTCTTCCTCCCTCTCTAGTGCCTTCATGAACGAGCCATGGTCATGGAGTCTAAGCATTCCCATCAGTTTGTATGTGAAATTTGCTCTTGAGATTCATTCTCATCTTGGAATCTGTGTTGGGATTGGAGTACCCTCTTTGGTCTATTGGGGAGCCACACGTGGTGCCATAGATTGGTACTGGCAAGCAGCCTTGAAGTTCAACCATGAGATTTTCAAAACTTGCTTGTTCAACATTGTCATTGGCCTGTTACACTTGTTGGTGTCAAAGCTGGCTCATTACGTCATTGAGTGGGTGAGGGATCACAAGTTGAACAAAGGGTACTTCTCTCATTGGCCACTGATTTCTAAGTTGGACTTTGATTCACTTTCTGAGCACCCTTTACTGAGGCCAATTTCTGTCAAGTATTTGCTTCTGAAGCTCGTTGAATTGCTCACTGTCTTCTTCTACAATGGGAACATATTGCTCTTGAGCTGGTGCTTTTCAGGACAGGTTTACAGTTATGAGGTTGGCAAAGCCATCTCTTGGGTTAGCTTGGGGAGCTCCATGTTTGTGTGGATCAAGGCTTTACTGAGTGAACTTGGAATGCAACAAGAACCACCTGAAGAGAAAGCATGCAAGAAGGCTGAGGAAAAGGATAACAGTTCTTCAATTCAAAGTGTGGACACCAAAGCTGAAGCAGTAATCTGCTCATCAGAATGTTGAGGGGAGAGTAAGTGTTGTATGAATGACTCAATAAGATCATAGTTTTAAGTGTATCAGCAGTGAATTGTAATGAGTGATATTTCTTTTGTATATATATATGTTTTGTCATAGTTTTAATTAGCTACAGTTTTATGTGAGGGGAATGTGTACTAAATGTTGAAACATACCTTGATGATGTGTAGAGGTAGACATGAATTAGGGAATAAGGGTTTAGTATGATTCTTAATCCTGTCAATGTTTTTCATGTATGAGGACTGTCTCAATTTATTATCTCACTTCTTATTTATTTTACAAGAGCTGTGTTCAAATATAGAGATAGATCTATTTTATGAAATGAGTGTGTTTCTTTGATAAATATAAAAATGATCATATAACTTTTCATTTATATCCACCTATTACTTATTTCATCTCAAATAATTGTGATTAATATAGTATTATTTTAGGTTAACCAATTTCAAATCTGCTATGTAATATTAGGTTAATTATTAAAAAGAGATTTAAGTCACTAATAAATACTCTTATTTGAAATTTGAAAGAAAAAAATCTCAAATAATACATGTGATTCCGATAAAAAAAAAGTAAAAATATTCAAATTATACACTAACCTAACCAATCTTTCACAACAAGAAATCATCATGAAATAAAAACTAATTTTTAGAGATAAAAAATAATTAGTTACTATAGTAACTAAATTAGATATCATTGTAGAGACTAAAAGATTTTTTATTTTTACATTAGTTTCTATTATTGTTAAATGGTTTCTAAATCGGTATCTAATTAACAACCAATGTTTTTGCTACCAGATTTAGAATCTAAATAATTGGTAGCAAAAACTTTGGTTACTAATTAGACACCAATCTAGAAACTATTTAACAGTAATAGAATCTAATTTAGAAACCAAAATTTTGTTAGTTTCTAAAAATTGATTTTTATTTCATGATTTTCTTGTAGTGTTTGTTATTAACAGGTTGAGTTTATTTTTTTTTATGTTATTTTGAGTTTGTTTGTAAAAGAGAAAAAACACATTAAGAGAATTAAATCTCTCTTTCAATATTAGTTATAATAACCGTCCTAAATAAAAATAACATAAAAAGTATAATTTTTTAGGTTAGTTGAATAACTATCGGAAAAAATTACTTTTTAGGTTGATTATAAAGAATTGTCATATGTATGTCAATTAGAAAAGAATCATTATAAAAAATTCTTTTAAAATATCAAATTACACCTTTTGTATAATTTTTTATGTCAATTTCAAACACAATTAACATAAAAAGAGCTAGTTTTTATGACGGCTATAAAAGAATTTTTATAGAAATTATTCCTAGTATAAAAAACAAAATCGTCATAAACACAGATATTTTCAAATAAAACCTTAATTAAATATTTAAACATAAACAATTTAAAAATTTACTAAAACTTGATATTATAGTCAACCACGTAAAAATTGTTAATTGTTAGGATGAATTGTCCTATATAGATAGAGTGATGTTACTGTCCATGTTTATGCATATTTGTACAATAAGATTAGAAAACATAAAAGTAGGAGATAAAGCTGGTGGGATATGGTGTGAAAACATTAGGGGAGTAAGAGGATACATTCATTTTTTTATCAATTTTATGATATAGTAGCTATTTTTGTTTTGTTTTTAGTTATATACTATTTGGGTTAATTAAACTCAAACATATCATAATTGTATGTTGTCTCTGCATTGTTTTGCACTAATTTAGATTTAAAAGGGTTTTGACATCCCCAATGTCCTATCTATGCAACCACCATTGTAAAGTCACACACTAGGTAGGGTTTTCTTAATAGAATATGGTTGTGGCTTACAGTAAAATTACAATTATAAGGCAAATAAAATAATTATATGTAACAAGTAACAAAAAGAAAAAATTAAAACAATGATATGTAGCAAGTAACAAAAAACAATTGGTTTGTGTAACAAAAATAAATTCAATCACCATGAAGATCTTACCCACATAATATTTCTTTCCTTTTCATTTTCAGAAAGAATGAGTTCACCAAGAGTGAAACATGGACCACTATATTTTGGTAGCACTAAGAAAACCATAAAACAGTATGATTAATTTTCTATTGAAGAAAAAAAAAATCCATTTATTTAGTGTCATAACTAGAAATCTACCTTAATAAAAATATATGATTAGTTAACAATATTTAGGGGTGGCAAAGTGGGGTGGTCCGACCCGCGACCCACGATAAAAAATGCGGTGCAGGCTCACTTTTTAACCCGCTGACACAGGACCCGCGCTGGCCAACAGCGGGACGGGGCAGGCTGACCCGCAAAAAAATAATAAAAATAAAAAAATTAATTGACTTGACAGCAATGGTACAGTGGAGAAGTGACAACTTTGAGTGAAAGAAAATTAGGTTTTCACTCAAAACACAACGCAGTTACGCTGTTCTAAAAAACACACACGACACACTCTACTTTGCAGTGTCGTCGCTCGCTCTCCGCGTGGTTTCGCTTGCAACTGTCACGCGCTATTGTCGCTCTGTTGCTGCACACCACTACTATCTCCACCCCCCCTCTACGTCCAAAAAAAAAAAAAAACAGGTCAACCCACAAGTCCGCGGGCCAACCTGCATGCGGGGCGGGTCATGAAAACCAGCCTGCATTTTGTATGCGGGGCGGGCCTATGCGAGTCGGCCTGCTTTGCCACCCCTAACAATATTTATCAAAGAAGCTGCATTTTTATGGAATCTACAAGTTTCAACATAAAAAATATTTGGCATCCTATAAAATGAGAATATTAACACACTACGATGGAAGACCATATAGAAGATAACATATTGAGTCCCTGATCAAGCTGTGACTAGAAGATTGGAAGATGAAGAAGGACTTCAAAAGACTCTTTTTTTTATGTAATGAGATTTATTAGACTTACTTTTCCTTCTTCTTAACTTTGTAAAAATGTATAAGATTAGCCTTGTATTAAAAAACAGGAGTACAAATTTTGTATATGAATAGTATTTTTTTCTTGTTAAAAAAGTAGAAGTCAAAATCCTAATTAGGGTTTGACTTGGGAGTCAAAATCCTAATTTGTAGAGTCAACATGCATTCCTCTTCATTAGGAAAGTCAAAATCCTAATTGAAAAGGTCAAGAGAAGTCAACAATATGGTCCGCTACACACCCACATGACTATGCAAACATCAATGGTGCAAAAAGGCTTACAAATACAAAAGGTAATTCAAACTATAAAGAAACAAAATCTAGAACCTCCTAAAGATCCAGAGAAAAATAAATTAAAAGAAAAATAACAGGAAAACCTTCAAAGTCCATGGAAACAAGAGATATTCAATGTTTAGGTAAAGGTCACATGTCTTTTAAGTGTTCCAACAAAAGCGTCATAATCTTAAGAAAAAATGATTTGTACAACATTCAAGATGACTCTAGTTCTTCTTTTGCTTCCTTGTAAGAAGAGTCCAGCCAGACCAACTAGAAAGTCCAACTATGAATAAACATGATAGACGATATGTAAACCTATATTAAAGCAAACACTTACGAAGCATGAAGAAAGATTAACAATACAATATTTATGGACACACTAGATGACCACTACAGCTTACACATCTACTTGTCAAACGATCTATCATATCAGAGAGTTTTATACTTAAATTTTACACTCTTAGAATACTTTATGAAATTGCATGATTGTTTTTAAAATTCTAATTGGAGAGGCAAGAAGAGAGTCCACACGACTCAACTCAAGTCACATGGCTAAGCAACAAGTGGAGGAGCATTAAAGCTTATAAACACTTGAAAAATATATAAAAAAAAAAGTGAGTAATGTTAGACTTGCTTTGCATGGAGTGACGAAAATATAAGTGCAACTGCACTTTACACTATTAGTCTCACATGCCCTAGTGTATGAAGTGTTTTGAGTCTATCCTTTTATAATAGAGACTACCATGTTAGTTTTTTTTTTTTATCGACAATAAAAAATATCTTACCTTCACTCATAACTTTATCACATAAAAAATATCCTAACTACTTTATTTATTATTAATCCATCTTTATTTATATAATTTTATTATATATTACTTAATAAAAAATTAATAATATTATAATAATTAATCATATATATTTATTTTCTATTAATATAACTTTCAGATGTCACACTAATTTTGTTTTTGGAAATATGATAAAAAGAATAATCATGATAATCATAATTGGGATAATTCTAGAGGTGGGGAAAGAAATAATACTTGGTGAGAGATGAGTTAGTCGTTACAAGATTTGAAATAGAAATAATGGTGTTGTAGATTCTCTGTTTATAAGGAATATAATGAAATAATAGAAACGAATATAAAATTTAAATCCTAAAATTAGACTATTCAACATTTACATATTTATATATTTAATAGCACTATGTATATCTGTTTGAGATATATGCTCATTTGACATGCTATATTACTCGTGTGTATATATATATATATATATAATTTATACATGATGTTGCAGAGCACATCTTATTTACACATTGTGACTTTTTTTCATTCTTCTGTAATCAAATAATTTATATTTAAAATTTAAAATTGTATATATTTAGCATTAATTGTTAGGCTTATGTAACATTAGCAAAAAGAGTTCACGGGTTTAGACACAGATGGTTAATATATTGAACCAAATGTTAAAAGGTTTAAGTACTCTCCCAATTCAATTCTTAACAAAAACAATCTTTCATTAAACTTTAGTTTAACTCCTGATCGTGATCGTGTCAAATTGGTTTAAGAAAATTTATTGGAACATTAAGGAAGCATATATATATATATATGCAAAAAAAATGTAATGTTAATGAACTGCTAAATCGAGAGGGTTAGCTATGGTTATTGTAGTTGGGCCCAATTTGACAAGGCCCAAATTAATAGATGTGTGGTTAATAAGATAGTAGGTACAAAAAGAAAGATCCAAATAGGTTATGAGTCCAATAAGAAAACACTATAAATAGGACATCAGTCTCTAAGAAGTAAGTAGAGTGATTTTTATCTGATAATCATACTAAACTGATTTTGACTTTGGCATCTGAACTTAATGGTGTGTGGTTAATAAGATAGTAGGTACAAAAAGAAAGATCCAAATAAGTTATGAGCCAATAAGAAAACACTATAAATAGGATATCAGTCTAAGAGGTAAGTAGAGTGATTTTTATCTAATAATCATACTAAACTGATGATTTTGACTTTGGAATCGGAGCGCCTTATAGGTACATACACCCAACCGTGAAAAAAGATCGAGAAAAGAAGGCGAAAAGTCCAATTGATCTTATCCAACTTAGGAAGCTTGTCAGCCTTAGGAACTGTTTGAAGCAGGAGCCAAGTCCGAGAGCCCAGTTCAAAAGCTCAATCCGAGAACATTAGCATTTTGCTAAACATAAATTATTTTATATTAAAGGTATATAGTTAGAGTTCATATAGTCGAAAAAGACAATGTTTCATAGTTCAATATTTTCCTTTTAGAAAACTTTTAATTGTCACCCAAATTTAATTCAAGTCATTATAATTTGAAGAAATATCTCTTCTATAAGGAATAAATTTCGCCTAGATTGGTTGTTGACACAAAAATTTAATTAAAACCATAGTCATAAAGATAATTTTGTTAATATATATAAAAAAAACTACGTAAAAACTCATTCTAAATTTTTTTTTTTATTGATTGATACTGTAAAAACCTTTAAGCCTCGATGAAATTGAACTCTTAATTCTCAAAAGGGGCATTTTCAGATACGTTTGTTTTTTACTTTTAAAAACCAGTTAAGTAACCCAAATTACTACTATTTTGTTCACTTTTGCACTCTCTTTTTCCATGGTTACTTACTACACATTCATGAAGTGTTAAAATTTCATCTATCTCTAGAATTCAAAAACATGTGTAATTTAAAAATATATTCCATATTTCAATCTAAAAACATTTTCAAATTTTTGAATTACATAATCCAAAAATATGTATTCCAAATCTGAAATACATTTTTAAATTTTACATAGGCAAGACATTCTAAATTGCTAATTTAGAATACATTTCCTAAGTTTTGAATTTCATAATCCAAAATACATTTTCATATTACAATCCCGAATATAATTACAAGTTATGCAATCCTAAATGCGCATGGTCAATGAAGATAGTAAGTACTAAAATGGCTAGCAAAGAAATTTGGTCTGAATTGACACAGATTGGGACCAAAAAACACAACACACTTTCTTTCCAGAAAGGTAATAAAAAAACTACATTCCGGATTACCCTGTTCATGATAAAAGTGTATTGGCTTGAGTTTCTATGGGGAGCATGAAATACCCAAAACTTGGTCAATTCCAATATGACAATGCTTTTTTTGTTCTCAAATGAAAATGGTCACTATGTCGATCATCATTTCTGCTATTACGAAAAGAAACCTGGTATAAGGCATAGCAGAAGTCACATACTAGCCATGAGAATTTGACTTTATACACGGTTTCATGTCCTCTTAATCTTCGAAAATGTTCCTGTTTCAGAGAAGTAGGTGCTTTGAGTTCCACTACCAAGTTGGTGAGCATGAGCCTGTGGATTTGACAGCTCAATACCCTGAAAAAAATAACTTACTCAACATTAATGCAAAACTTAAAACCAAAGAAAAAGTAATTATGATTATTGTGCTAAAATTGCTATCAAAATCAAGTATTTCATCGTCCATCATAAATATCAGTTAAATTATTGACATAAATTAATTCACGAGAGATATTGCATGTTCTTCGGTGGAAACTTGGTCATTTGGAGAAGGAAATGTAACAATGTTGTGGTTGAAAATTATTTTGAATGATCTTAAAAGTGAAATGTGAAAAACCTATGACTCTTTTCTGAAAACAAGTCACCTATAAATATTGCTCACAATCCAAGTCAACATGACAAGACCACGCAAATATAGATAGACCGACACTTCATCATGAAATATTACACAATGGCCATATCTACTTCCTATGTCCCATCAGGACATCACCTTTGTTTACAAAGGACTTTCTATAGAACGGTTTCGTGATCTTACGTGCAAGCTGTGAATGATAAATATGATATCAATTTGCCAACTTCCAGGTGAGTGTTGAGTTACAAGGAGATACTATTAATTATTGTAATTATTACCAATAAGATATAGTAGGTATACAAAGAGTTATAATTTATTGTAATTATTTCTAGGGTGGTAGAGCTTTATATAATGTACCTCCTTGTACTGGTTTACAATCAAGGAATTGAATCAGATTTTCTCCTCAGTTTTTCAAGTATGTTCAACTTATTTTATATTAATAGTGAATCACAATACATTTTGATTCACGAGTCAGAAAATTGGTTTTCCGATTCACAAGTAGTATCCTATTTCAACTACGTTGGTCAGTCCCAAAAACACTAGTGTTAGTGAGATAACAGGATGATCACTACTACAAGCACTATGGATAGATACAAGGCTTACAAGCTAAATAATTACAATGCTAAACAATGTTTTCAATCAAAGCTTCCAACGACCAATTTGGGATAAATTCACTAATTTTAGAGTGATAGCAGGATGACTGCTACTCCAAAGACTATAGGCAGGCTAAATAATTTAAATGCTAAATACTGTTTCCAGTTACAACTTCTCACCCATTTTGTGCAAAATTCACTACTTTCATTCTAGTTAGGTTCTAGAGAGCAGGAGAAAATATACAAAAACAACAAAAGATGAGCAAACCTGAACAGGTGTAAATGCAAGACTTGATGTCAAACCAGATGTAGCACCACTGCTACCATAATTCTTTTCCTTGAATCTGACAAATGAAAATAGTCCACCAGAATTGTCAGCGTGGTCAGTTAGATAAAAAATGTACTAGAGACAAGGATGATAATTTATCATCTTGCAACAAAATCAGAATATTAAGTAAATAGAACATAATATAGAACTTGAGCAATGAGAAGCACTAACCTTTTAGCAACTTTTGCAGCAAGTTTGCTTTGACCAATAGACACACGCAGTTTGCCACTGCCAGCCTGACCAAGCATTCCATAGCCCTCACCCAGACCATCTCCTGCAATTTGCATGCATAAAAGTATAAGAATATAAGGAGAGATTGACAGTTTTACATTTTAAGTTTCCAAAGGATTTCAGATAAATTCATTAATGCCAAGTTAGGACTCAAGGGACTTATTGTGTTATAAGAGCAATTTGGCTAAGCATGTAATAGCTTTACCCTTTTATTACCATTGTACTTTGACCTGGATTGCAAACATGGAACATTACAGGTATAATATTCTGCCTATGGCTTGTACGTACTATTTGTTTTACTAGTACCTGATAGATTTAAACTTCAGATAATATATTATATTATATGTACTTCTTGTAATTGTAAAAAGCTGTTTTCTTCTCCCTTATTCCGAATTGTAGACTGCTGGCATCTATAGCAGGCAAGCTGCTCGGCTTTCTTTTCAGTCAGTGTACTCCATGCTCCTTTCTTTTATATACATTATATATGCATATATGATATATGTATATATATACATGCATATATGTATATATATACATGCATATATGTATATATACATACGTGCATATATGCTATACAGCTGAGTGCCAAAGTGGGTAACATCTCAATATCTCTAGTTGGTATCAGGGCAAGTGTGATTCACTCCGCTGCCTCTGTCAATGTCGGCCATCATCCAACACCAGCCGGCACCGCTATTATCACCACTGGACATCACTGTCCCACCCTGCTGCTTGCCGCCACTGTCCATTGTTGCCAGCTGCTGTCAAATTTTTTTATGGCTAATGCTTGTTGCGAACTCACAATTAGATGTTATCTTTTTATGTCATTGCGAGGGCTCTTCACTCTTCTCCTTTAGTCCTTACTTGAAGGAGATTTTTTTCATGTTTTGGTTCCCAAACATATCATCTGCTGGTCCAGTTGTCTTTTCCTGGAACACCTACCATTACTATTGGAAAACTCAATGGAAAGAAAAGAACTACTTTTCATTATCTGCATCAATAGAGCTTTGATTTCTTGGTCAAGGATATTAGCAACTAGAGGAGGAAAGTGAAATATAATTTGAATAATGCTCAATAGCTGAACACCTAAGGTGTGGTTAAGCACTTACCTTAAAGACCTATTCTCTATATGTTGCACAAGCCACCCAAGATATAACAGGAACCTCTCGTGTGATATAGGTTACAGAACTAACAAGGTATAATACCCCGGATAAGAAGAGGAGTACTCAAAAGTGTGTTTTGGAGGAAATGGGATATTCCTATTTATACAACTTCGGATGTGACCAACACGGTCACATGAGAATGCAGAAGTAACACTATGAGGAAAAGGAAGTAATATTCACATTGTCTCACGATCATACATGTGCAAGGCAAGTACTATAAGAAGCAAGTATAGCATAAGAAAGTAAGATAACTCATCAGTCATATAATATATACAGATAAGGATGGGAACAAATGATAAAAAGGAAAATGAAAGTTTATGATAAAAGACCTTGATAGCCCATTCTCGAGGGAAGGTAGTAGAATCGAGATACAAGTAGTGTATCAGAGAGCTGATATTATGAATAGTAAATTGTTTCGTATCGTGAATTGTAAGATTCATAAACATTAAAAAATTTAATATATACTTAAATATAAGATATGTATACATGCAAGATACAATAAATTATATATGTAATCCACACTGATTCACACAATACAAAATCGTTTCGTTTTGCGATTCAGCGATTCTTCATGCGAATCGCACGATACATCTAAGATTCAGGGACGAAAAAGATTCTTCAAACGATTCGTATCGTGGGAGGGTGAAACCGTATCGTTTTGTACGATACGTATCGTGAATCGTAAGATACTAACTACTATGGCAGGGGCAATTGACATGTTTTTTAAATGAGTTATGCCTATGAGGCCCAATCTCATGCCTTGCACAAGCCTCACACCTCTTACTACCCATTTTAAATTTATAAGAAACATGTTGGAATATATAAACACTTGAAATATGACTGATTCCAAATTGCCTAGTTCAATCAAAGGAAGATATTGTACTTTGATAGAGGAAGTATGTTTTAAATATTTGGAGGAAACAAGCATAACTAGTTGCAGACCAATGGATAGTCCCATAGATCTACATCAGAAGTCAATGCAGAACAGTGTGAACTATATTCTAATGCAAAGAGATACAGAAGACTTATGGAAAAACTCATTTATCTTGCAATCACAAGATCTATTATTTCTTTTCCAATCGATGTTGTTAGTCAATTTATGCAAGCTCCCCATTGTTAGAATGTGGTGATCCCTATTATTCTAAGGTAAATTAAGAGACTCTAGCTCAAGGTGTAGTGTACGAGGATAAAGGGACAAATCTCTAGGTATTATAATGTTGATCAGGCAGAATATCCAATAGAAAAGAGATCTACTATTCGGTATTGTATATCCATTGGTGGTAATATTATCTCTTGGAAGAGTAAGAAAAAGAATGTTGCACGGTATGCAGATGCAAAATCCAAAGCAATGGCCATAGTCACTTGTGAATAGATATGGATTAAACAACTTCAAGAGTCAAGATTTTGTGATATTCAACAAATGAAGTTATATTGTGACAACTAGGAAACCCTTCACTTTTCCTCTAACCCAATTTTCCATCAAAGAACCAAACATCTACAAATTAAGTGTCATTTTATTCAACAGAAGTTGTTCGCCAAGGAAATATCCACTGAAACTTTCAACTTAAATTATCAACTTGCAGATGTCATGACAAAGTCTTTGAGGGTATCAAATTCAATTCCATATAATATATATGCTCCAGCTTAATAGCCTACGTGTTTCATATAATATATATGCTCCAGCTTATTCCAAAGAGTTGAGTTTATTTGACTTTTGGTTTACAAACGGATCATTATGGGTTTAAAAAAATCCTTTGGACTCGCCAACTCGGTGGCAAACTCCCGAGTTCAACCGAGTTCACCGAGTTTGCAATGAGTCCACCAAGTTTGTTCAAACAACGAGTTTGTTCAAAAAACGAGTTTGCTTCCGAGTTAACTCGGATGGGGTGAGTAGAAACGTAAAGTCAAACGAGTTAACAAGTCAACTCGCAAGTTTGATAACCATGATTGTTAGGATTTAGATCAGAATTGCCATAACAAACGGATAGAAAAATCTAGCTATTTGGAATTTCTCATTTGCAATACGGAAAGAACACAATGGACTAAAGAAATAGAGAAAGTTCATTTGCCCACCAATTTCCAAACTCAATTCTTGCATACTTTTCTCTTCAATCCTCTTTTTCACTAATAGCCTAGCAGAATATCCCATTCCTTTTTTCCCACTACCACAAACTACATTGGCAGGTGAATATATTTTCAATCCACTCCCTTATTTTTGCCACTAATCCTTCAGATTCCTTATGTGATCGTTATTGGTTCTTATCATAGGGTTTTGCATCACTATCACAACTTCATTATTCAAAGTCTAATTACTTCCCATTCTCCTTTTTATTCCATCTATATAATCCTTAATTCCCTATTTTTCAAAATATAATAAATATAAATTCACGTATCAAATTAAAATATCAAAAGCAAAAAAATTGCTATGCAGACGTAAATCAGATCAGGATGAGAAACTGGTAAAATTACCTAATGAACTCTCTTCTGGGACTCCAAATTGCATCCTATTTGCTAACTTTCTCATGTCTGTTATTGCATACCTGTAATTAGAATCAACAGGTCATAAATTAAAAAACAAAAGAAAATTAATAAGGCAGCATATCTTCAACCAGCAACCTAAAGATCCAGTACAAACAAAAATTTAAGACTATGCTAACCTTTCCTTCATCTTCCTAAGGCGTCGACCACCTCTCTTCTTTTTAGGCTCAGAATCAGGAACTGCAAGTGCTTTTGGTTGTTTTGCCGGAGGGGGCTCCTGCCACTTCTCAATTTTTTTGTGAATCTCATCCTTGAAAGCCCTTCCAGTTTTTCCAGATGGATCCCCACGTATGGAATCTACCCGTGCTGCAAGTGTAGACTTCGCAGCCAGGAGTCGACATGCTCGCATCCTTAGAGATGGAGGAGTAGTCTGAAATATCTCTGTTTGCTCAAGGTAACCTACACGAAATTGAGATGTTGCTGTG
>Ga0123342_1007007_pt1 | contig 15208 bp, 15 predicted proteins | sample Turbeawhitnodule_FD_89960 | JGI IMG/M metagenome (GOLD analysis project Ga0123342, IMG submission 89960) | Root nodule microbial communities of legume samples collected from Mexico - Turtle bean Mexico white nodule | ecosystem: Host-associated > Plants > Roots > Nodule | place: Mexico: Nepantla... | reverse complement strand
TCAAAGGCAATTGGTCTGCCTAGGCCGTGTTCTACTGAAGAAAAGCAAGATCTTGGTGCTTGATGAGGCTACTGCATCAGTTGATACAGCCACAGATAATATTATTCAGCAAACAGTTAAGCAACAGTTTTCAGAATGCACTGTCATTACCATTGCTCATAGGATAACTTCTATCATCGACAGTGACATGGTTCTGTTTTTAAATCAAGGTAAGCATCACTTTCCTCGTGCTTATTTACTCTTATTCCAAATAAATAATCACATTTTTGGTGAAATCTTTTTGAACTAAACGAGATTATTTCTCCCAATAATCAAATCCGAAAGGCAGCATCATTTAATTTCTTTCTTGATTTGTCACTATTTTTCCTTTTATCTCATGATAAATATGAATATGATTTATTTTCATATTGATGCTGCAGGGTTGATTGAGGAATATGATTCACCAAAGAAACTTCTTGAGAACAATTCTTCATCTCTAGCTCAACTAGTTGCAGAATACACAAAGAGGTCAAACTCTGGTTTTGGAAATTAAATTGAAGTTAGCAACCAACCAGCTATGTTCTTCATGATGATACAAATTTTCTGGTGTCTGGTTTCCATTGCATTTCATGTATTGTATACTGGACTTAAGTAAATTTTTGTTGTTAAACTTCCTATTACTCTAACTGGGACTCACTCTATGGTGCATAATATTACTTTTGCTCCCAAATAATTTATGCATAGTTTGTGAGTTGTTATGCAAAAGTTTAATCTTAGTGGCTGATTGTAAGACTCAATTGCCTAGTTACCTAAAATGCAGACAAGTTTTTTGTTTGCTCAACATTTAAATCTCCACTTGTCATCTATACATTTTCCAAATATACATAAAAAATTTACAGAGTTTTGTGTGAGTTTATTTGAATATATTTTTTAGTAAAAACATTAAATAATATTATGTACAGAACTCTGAATAAGCTAATAAAGTTATACTTATATTATATGTTATGTGTAAGCCATTAAGTTATGTGTAAGCAGGATAATATGTACGTATATAATTTCAAAAATATTATAATAAATGTAGATAAGAACAAAGAATGAGGAATGATCAGGTTTTAAAATCTTTTCAAAACTTTTTAGGAAATTCAAAATGTTTTTAACACAGTAAATATAACATCATGATTCGTCCTAAAATGAATACGACAAACCTTGTCTGAGAAAAGCAAATTTCATCTTATTTAATGAAACCGTCACAAAAAAATACTCTTCATTTAATTACGATTTTATTCTTGATACTATATTTTTAACGAAGGATAGTTTAGTGGAAAACTGAATTTTAAATGAGATTAAATTAATTAAATAATTTTTAATTAATATAATTTGTTTATTTACTATTATTAGAAACCAAAATAGTAGACATATAAAACTTGAACCAAACGTGAACTAAGTTATACACCCGCATTAATATACCTTTTTATTTCCATATTTTTTATGAATTCTAAAAATGTTATAAAAAAATTAAGAATTTAAACGCAGAAGTTAATATATAGTTTTTTTTTTAATTATGCTATATGTGTTTTCTAATGAGGATGTCCAATATGCAAAATAATTAAAATAATATAAAACTGTTTGAGTTGTGTCGTTTCAAATTATAAGAAAATCAAACCTAAAAACAACATAAGCTAAAAATGAAAGGTATGTAAATGATAATTTAACCTAAATTATAAAGTTCAACAATTTGTTATTATCTCACATCGTATTGAAACGCTACTAAATGTCTGAATGATAATACCATCCCAGATTTGAAGTTTATCTCAAATTGATTTTCCCTCAAGAATTAATATAAAAATAGGAATATTAAATTCAAATTTTTTGGTTTTCTATTGAAATGCTGCATGCTTTCCCAAACTCAGGAATATTTCACAAACTCAAATGACATACATTTTTGTCGTATCTCAATAAATAAAATTTTAGGTTTGAATTTTGAAAGTGAAAAAATAAGCTGTCAATCTAGAAAAGTTTAGTTCAATAGATTCACCCTATTCTGATACCAATTTCAATTCAGAATTTTAACAAGTTTTCATTTTGTTATGATTTTGTTTGTTAAATTCATGTGAGTCTTGCATCAAATTTTGATTTTGATTTTGTGGGAAAATTTTCTTAGAGATTCCATTTCAATGTTTTGCTCTGGGTCAACCAGTCTTGAAGTTTGAGGCCAAAGTGTGTTGTTGAGCCATGCAATTTAGGAGCCAACTTGGTTTCTGGTCAAAGGGGTTTGAATTGTTTGGGTGGAGGTAGTGACAAGTTCAAAGGAAACAGTGACGTTTACCAAGGGAATTTGAACTTTATTTTGGAGTCACTGAAGAAGAGAATGAGGATAATTCTGACTGCAACTGTTTTTGGGGTGGTGGTGCTGTGGAAGATGTGCTTGCTATTGTGAAACATAGCAAAGTGTTTCTTAGGAATGCATGGCCCAAAGTGTTGCCAACTGTTAAGGCTGTTAAGGAGCAAGGGTTAGTACTGGTTGTACTTTTGTCTCTTTCTGCTTTCTTTTTTCTATGGCAGAGACTTCTGTTACCACACTTTGGACTTGGAAGGTACCACTTTTGACTTTTTATTTATTTTTTATTCTCTTGTCAATTATATTATTATATATATATATATATATATATATACTTTTATTTCCTCCTCCAGTTTAGTTTCGTCCTCCCATCTTATGCTTTGTTTGCATCCGAGTGAATACTGTTCATTCGGATTGAAATGCACGAAAGATATGAAAGTTATCTTCTCCAGCAAAGAAAGACAAGGAAATCTTGAGAAAAATACATCACATCATTACAAAAGTCTAAATTACTCTTAATTTTTAAAATTTAAAATAAAAATAATATATATAAAAAAATTATAAATAATAATAATAAATAAAATAATAAAAATAAAAAATAAATATAAATTAATACTTAGTAATAATTAAAATAAATTTATTAAATAATAATACTAACAATAATAGAAATTAATTTTAATTTTGATTTGATTTAATTTTATGAAAATAATTTTTATATGTATTTATAAAATTTTAATTAACTAAAATTAGTATAAAAATATCTCGTATTTTATTATTTAAATAATTTTTTTAAAAAAAGGTAAATTTGTAAACTTACATTTTACACATTTAAAAAAAATAAAAATTTTCTTACAACCATCATATCAATCACAAACTTCAATAAACTTTTCTCACAAATCCACTATAATATACCCTAATCCAAACAACTCTACTTTCTTTACACTTTTATCTCAAATCACTCCAAATCCACTCCCTCAAATCCTCTCTTCAATCCAAACACACCCTTAGTGTTTGCTTTCTTAAAGAAGAACAAGTTATTTTCTTTTTTATATTTTCTTAAAAACAAAATGATAGTGGGCTCATTCCTCAAATGCCCATTAAAAAGACATCTAAGTTCACATGGCTAAAAAATTTTATCTAGGATTATTTATGAATGTCTATCTGTTTGTGAGGATCTTGGAAGATCTTTTTTGTTTTCTTTTTCTGTTAACTTAGGTCAGTTGTCCACCAATGAAAAATGGTCTTTATAAGACCTCTGATAGAAAGAAAAGGACAATGAAATTTTATTTTTAAATAGATTTCCATGGGGTGTTAACCCCTGTTTCGTAGGCCTTGTGTTCTTTTTTCTTATGCAATTGCATATCAATTGGTGCTTTCATTGAGCCTGCACCATGCCTCCCAAACCAAACAAAGACCTAGATGAAACCCTCCAATTCATCCTAGACAAATTAGCTAACCTCCAAACCCAACTCCATAACACCATGAACATCATGAAAATCGATACAATAGCCTTCACCAAACTTTAGAAAACCACCAAATAGCATGGAAACAAAGCATGAATCTTTCACCCACACCATCAACACTCTCTTAACTGCCATCCCTGCAACTCTTTTTCAACCCAATGACTTGCCCCCAAACCCTTCGATACCTTTTTCTGTAGAAACAATCTCGCCTATCACACCCCTAATCTTTAACACCACCTCCTCTATTTTTGCTACCACTACAACCATTCTTCCCCCACCAATTTCTTCTTCCCCTCTTATCTCAACCATGCCTAGACCACCCAAAATACAACTCTCATTTTTTATGGCTCGGATCCCCTGGATTGGCTCTTTCAAACTCATCAGTTTTTCTAATTTTATAACATAGCTTGGGACTCTCGCCTACACATGGCGACTTTTTATATGCATGGTGATGCTCTAAGTTGGTTCAAGTGGATGTATCAAAATCACCAATGCAATGATTGGATTTCTTTTAGTCGTGCTCTAGAACTACGTTTTGGACCCTCCACATCAAGTGGAACTGTTCAAACTATGCCAAAATAGCATTATCATTGAATACCAGAGAACGTTTGAAAAACTATGCAATCAAGTTTTAGGCCTCACTCCAGAAATGATCCTTAATTGTTTCATCTCTAACCTTATTCCGAAAATCAGACGTGAGTTAGCTATGCTCCAACCTACTTCCATCACCTAAGCCATGGGTCTTGTCAAACTCTTGGAATCCAAGAATAATGACACCAAGCGTTTTAAAAATCCTTAGCCATTCTGTTTCAGCCTTCCCAACACTTGCTACCCCCACCTTGCCCCCTTTTTCTTCAACCAGCTATACCATCCACATCCTCATCTCTTCCTATAAAAAAACTTTCTTCAGCCCAACTTCAAGAACGAAGAGCGCGCGGGCCTATGTTACAATTGTGATGAGAAAAAAATTTATGGTCAGAAATGTGCAACCAAACGTTTTTTGTTGTTACTAGGAGACGAATGCCCCTCAGATACATCACCAGATACTATTTCCACCTTAGACAATGACCAAGAACCCGTGGACTCATCTCACATCCACCTATCTCTTCAAGCTTTATCCGGCACACCTTCAACCCACACATTTAAGTTCCAAGGCTACATTGTCAGTCTCCCAGTCACCATCTTAATCGACACTAGCAGCTCTCATAACATCCTCCAACCTTGTCTTACCTCGTTTCTTAACCTTTGTAGTCTCCCGATCACACCCTTTTCCATAATGGTTGGCAATGGTGACAAAATACATTGCACATTTATATGCCTCAACCTCACTGTTTCTATTCAACAACATTGTTTCTCCATTCCCTTCTACTTAATCCCTATTGAAGGTGTTGATTTAGTCTTTGGCATGGATTGGTTATATTCTCTTAGACTCCTACAAGCATATTTCTCTGCACCTCAACTCTCTTTCAACCATAATGGCATTCCCATCATTCTGCAAGGTACCACTAAACTTTTAGATAACCATGTTTCGACCACCAATATTTATCACCTTTTACACACAAATTCCGTAGCATCTTTTCACCTCTTAGTTTTCCAAATCAGACCCTCATCCTCATTCTCCACCTCCATCTAATATCCACCATTATGTTTTCAACCTCTTTCATGCTTACCAATCAGTTTTTACCACTATCCACTTTTCACCTCTTAGTTTTCCAAATCAGACCCTCATCCTCATTCTCCACCTCCATCTAATATCCACCATCATGTTTCCAACCTCTTTCATGCTTACCAATCAGTTTTTACCACTATCCACGGCCTACCCTCCACCGCACACAAAACCACCAAATACCCTTACTACCAAATTCCCCACCAGTAAATATCAAGCCCTACTGCTACCCACATGCCCACAAACATACATGACATCACTCATCCGAGAAATGTTAGAGAGGGTATCTTTTGCCCAAGTAAAATCCTTTTCTCTTCACCGGTTATTCTTATTAAAAAAAAGATAGTCTGTGGCGTTTTTTGTGTTGATTACAGGGCTTTGAATGCTATTACAATGAAAGATAGATTTCCAATTCCAACTATTGATGAATTACTGGATGAGCTAACAGAAGCTAGGGTGTTTATTAAGTTGGATTTAGGGTCTGGATATCACCAAATCAAAGTACAGTCTACTGATTGCCATAAAACAGCTTTTCGAACCTTTGATGGTCATTAAGAGTTATTAATTATGTCATTTGGGCTTTCTAATGCCCATTCTACCTTTCAAGCGGCCATGAACGACCTCCTAAGACCGCATCTAAGACAATTTGTGCTAGTTTATTTATGACATCCTTATCTACAGTAAATCCATGTCAGAGCATATCCAACACCTTACCATTACTCTCTAATTACTTCAAGACAACAATTTTTTGTCAAAGAATCTAAGTGCATGTTTGCAACGTCTAGGGTTTTCTATTTGGGCCATATCATTCAAGCAGGGACTGTTGCTCCTGACCCAGACAAGATTCAGGCCATACTTCTTTGGCCCAAACCTACCTCCCTCACCACTCTCCGCGTTTTTTTGGGAATTACCGAGTTTTATCACAAATTTATACACGGTTATGCCATTCTTGCCCCTCCATTCACGGATTTACTAAAATTCAAAGTTTTTACATGGAATGAAGAAGCACAAAAGACCTTTTTACAATTTAAGAAATTCCTAACTACACTCTTTGTTCTACATCTTCTAGATTTTTCTCTTTCGTTTGTGGTTGAAAAAGATGCCTCCAATTCTGTCATTGGCACAGTTCTCTCCCAAGCTGGTCATCCCATTGCTTTCTTCAGCAAGAAGCTATGTTCCAAAATACATTATAATTTAGTGCATGTCAAAGAAATGCTCGCAATCACTAAGGCAATAAAAAAATGGAGACACTACCTAATTGACAATCATTTCCAAATTCTCACAGAAGTCTTAAGGGGTTACTTACCAAGGCATGTTCTACTCTAGAGCAACAAAAATGGCCACCAAACTCATTGGTTACATTTTTTATATTTTGTACCGCCCAGACCGCCACAATCAAGCAGTTTATTTCCTCTCTCGGTCACCCACTTCTATTTTTTTGGCCATCTCCTCCCCAATCCTAGAAATCCTCTTGCAATTAAAAAAATATTACCAGTCAAAATTGGGGAAACAAGAAGTACACAAAGTTACAGCTTCTCAAAACAAAGAATATACCTTTCAAAACGATCTTTTGTATCTCGACCGAAGACTATATCTAACATCCATATAATCTCTGCACACCACCATACTTCACTAGTTCCATGCCACCCCCTCTGTTGGACACTCGGGCCTTAAAGCCATTGTGGCTCGCCTAGCCGCGTCCTTATATTGGCCAGGGATGTATAGAGATGTCAAATCGTTCATCAAACAATGTCTCCCTTGCCAAAAAAAATAAACAAGTCAACAACAAACCCTTAGGTCTTTTACAACCCAATCCCTCACCAACCCAAATTTGGGATGAGCTCACCACAGATTTCATAACACATTTAGCCACACGGTGATATGGGTCATATGTGATCTTTTGTCCAAATCTGTCCACCTCATAGCATTACCCACCTCCTTCACCGTATCCCAATTGGCTAACCGTTTTCTGTTGAGATTTGTAGGTTGCACGACATTCCCAAATCCATCATCTTCGATAGAGACTCACTCTTACTCAGTAATTTTTTGGAAGCAACATTTTCACCTACAAGGCACCAAACTCAAATTTAGCACCGCCTATCATCCTCAAACAGATGGTCAAACGGAAGTCATAAATAGAGGATTAGAAATTTACCTTCGCAAGTGACCATCCGAGGACATGGTACAAGTACTTACACCTTGTTGAGTTTTGGTATAACTCGTCCTACCATACCGCAATCAATACTACACCTTTCCAAGCGCTTTATGGGCGACCTCCACCTTCCATATCAGACTACATTTCGAGCACGACAACAGAACCAGCTCTCGCCACTACCTTACAAGAGTGCACATAGATAATGCACCATTTGAAGACCACCCTCGCTCACACTCAACATCGCATGGCCCAAATTGCAAACAAATCACGACTACGTCTTCAACATTAACAATTGGGTGCCACTACGACGAAAAGCATACCAACAATTTTCCCTCTCTTCCAAGCCTCACCACAAACTCATTCGAAAATATTATGGTCCATATCGCATCATCAAATGCATAGGAGTGGTTGCTTCACATTGCTTTACTTAAACCTTACCACGGCCACAAAAACCCCACCCTTCACCACCCCGACGACAACACTCTCATTTTTCCTCCACATCCCAACACTCTTTATGGCTCATAACTCAACCCAGAACACTCAAAAGATAACTTAAACCATTAAAATTCTTTACTTCCTCCGCACGCAACATTCTCACCTAACATCAGCGAGATTTCCGCTACCAATGACACGTGTCCACCATCAAGGGCCACCATTGAACGACCCTTCACTTGTCACCTAACCCACCCACGTGCCATTAACACCATAAACACATCAGCAAACACTCTCCTTAATACCCACCCGTGTGTCATTAATGTTGGCGGTCACTTACCCTCCCCAACCTTTCAAATTCACCCTAATTCAACCCTAACCCACTCAAACACCCCAACCCATCCCACACTAGAAACAACCCCGGTCTCACCAACCACACGCCCTTCCTCCACTAGGCAATTGCTTCCTGCACCATATCACTGTACCCGATTCTAGCGGAAAAGACGAAACTGTCCTTAAAAAAAATTCCAAAATATGTATTCCAGATTTTTTTTTCCTGAACGAAATTTTATATTACGGATTTTTTTATCTGGAATGGGTTTTTCATTTTTGTTTCCGGATTTTCATTTCCGAAACACAATAATTTCTTTTCCAGAATGTATTATTTTTCAATTCCGGATTTTTTTGTCCGAAATAGAATTTTAATTTTTATTTCCGGATTTTTATTTCTGAAACTCAATAATCACTTCCAAATTTATTTTTCCGGAATATATTATTTTCAATTCTGGATTTTTATTTCTGGAATTAAGGGCATTTTTAGAAATTAAAAAAATATGTTGGGTGCATGTCAAAAATGATTGGGTGTAGGAAGCATTTGCCCCTCCACCACCTTACTCGGTCCAATAACATTCAACAGCCCATTCAAATCTCTCCACTAAATCAAATTCAGTCTCAACATCTCCACATACCTCACTCACGACCCAACCAAAGTTTCTTACCCAATCCTAGCCCATTGATAATAACACCTCCCCAATCTACACTCAAGGAACCCATCATAGACCCACAACCTCTTCCAAATGCCCTTCCCAAATCCACATCCAACAACCTTGAGGACAAGGTTGCTCTGCAGGGGACAACAATTGATAGTGGACTCACACCTCAAAGGCCCATTAGAAAGACGTCCAAGCCCTCATGGCTAAAAGATTTTATCTAGGGTTATTTATGAATGTTTGTCTGTTTATGAGGATCTTGGAAGATCTTTTCTGTTTTAATTTTCTGTTAGCTTATACCAGTTGTCCACCAATAAAAAAATGGTCATTATAAGACCTTTGATAGAAAGAAAAGAACAAAGAAGTTTTATTTTTAAGTAGATTTCCAAGGGGGTGTTACTTTTGTTCCTTAGGCTTTGTGGTTTTTTTTTTTTTTATGCAACCGCATATGACAAAATCTTCTTGAATTTATGGATACCATTTTTATAATTTGAAGAATTTTACCTTTTTTATTCTTTTCTTTTCAAATTATACTTGAATTAGTTATACATAGTTTTCAATATAAAAATACTTCTCTTGTGCACTATTTGGTTCAAAAGAGAAACAAATAAAGCTCTTAAATATGATACAGTCTAAATAGTAGCATGAAAGTTTCTCTCCCGTACAAATCCACCCAATTTTGAGGGAGCCAAAATTGAGTAAGGGAATAATTTGGTGCCCTCCCTTTTCATCCAAATAAGAAAAGTTTATAGAAGTTTCCTTTCTTTCCTTCTCTTTCATTTCCTTCCTACTAAACATTATGTTAAATGAATTTTTTTATTATTATTTTTTAAAATTTAAAAGTAGTTGTGCAAAACACGGCAGTAAATACATCAAATTGGTTCAAGGATAAATTTTGACATTAAATTGAACATTTTTAAGAATTTTTTATTAATGAGTAAACTGAATATTGTTGGCTTGTTTTAGCAACATGAGTAATGACTGTATGTTTATCAATAATGCTACAGTATCTGATTATTATGTATTTCTGAATTCTGATGATTAACTGTTTTTGTAAAATAATAGGATGTTAGCTGCAGAAATAATCTTATTACTTGAATCTATTCTCTAGTTGTACTTGTATAAAACATGCAATACATGTCCACATAAATGGTTTTTGTTAAGTCTCATAAATTTCCAATCTGTCTTTGATTCAATTATCCATAATCATACACGGTTGCCATATTGCTTCTCACTGAGATCACTCCAAAAAGTTTTGCTGTTCATAATACCACAGATGTGATTCGGCTTGTGGTAAGTGATACTGTTCTTTGATGATCTTTAAAACATAAATTATGAAGAATACACATTTGAATTCTACGTGATATTTTTTTATTTAATTTCTTTTTATTATAAATATTGGTTCTGGTGTATCCAGGTCAAGCCAGTGGGGTGGCTTTATCAGATTACTGATAAAGTTTGTATGGTACATACCCTGCTTATGTTGCAGTTATATTTGTGAACATTCTCCTTGAAACTTTTGCAGTTCCACATTAATCAGTTGTTGTTTACTACTTCAGAGAACCATATGTTACTGAAGAAGAGCTAAAATTGTTGGTAAGAGGTGCAGAATTAAGTGAGGCAATAGAGGAGGAAGAACAGGAAATGTATCCTGTCTTGAATGATGTTATTTCTTTTTCTATTATCATTATCTTTCTCTTTTGAATAGAAAATGAAATTTCATGAACTTCCTAGCCATAGAAAAACTGTATTTTTAATTTGTTTTAAATGGAAACTGCAATATTATTTCAGTTTCCCATGTACTAGACATCCCATATTAAATTTCATAACCACTTTTTGTGAAAATCACTTGTACACGTCTTGTTAACTTTTAGGCTACTCACTAGCTGTCTGAAATCTATTTTATGTTGTCTGCCTATAAGTTCTGAAAATTTTAAAGAGCCTATGTGTATGGCATATAAATGTTATCAATATTACCTTTTACAGATTGTAACTCTGGAAGATATTGTTGAGGAAATAGTTGGTGAAATCTTTGATAAAAACGACTCAAAGGTAAAGCCAGTATAAATGCCTGTGCTCTCTCTTTCGTTTGTTTCTTTTGATTTTTCTTAAATAACTGAAAATCATACCAAAAGTCGGTCTATCGCTATAAGCTTTGTTCAAAAACAAATTTGCACTGCTAACAAGCACAATGGTTTACAATTAACTATATATTAATTTCATTACATTCTTGGTGTTTTGGCAGGAAGAGATTCAGAAGAAAACTGGCTACATAGTAAAGCAAGAGGAGGAGGGTGTATATGATGTCCATACAAAGACCTCTGTTGATTAGCTCTCTGAATATTTTAACATCAAGATGCCTGAGGTTTTTACTACTTTATGATCCAGTTATGATGCCTGAGGCTTAAGACTGCTGCATTGTGGTATCACTACACAAGTTGACTATGGAGTGAAAATGTGCACACTCTATATTATATAGAGGTTTTTACTGCTAAGAATAATTGAACTTCTCACAAATGGTTAAACTGTTTCAGTTCAGACTTGAATACCTATTCTGCTTCTACTATCACAGGGCCATCAGTGTGAGACAGTATAAGGCTTTGTGTGTGAAATGTTTGGATACATCTCTAAGACAGATAAATCAAATTGGGTATACATCAAATTAAAGATAATCGATTGGTTCTTATCTGACCTTCATTACTAAGGGCAGTCATTTGGATCCTTATTTGGGTTTCATATATGCAAAGTGGAAAACATAGACCTAAGAGCATAATAGAGTCTTGGTGTAATAATAGTATAATAGCGCGAACTGCATAATAATATGATAATTTTATTAAACACTAAAGGCAAATTTCTAGTCTTTGACAAGAGCTGTTCTTTCATGCACTAACTTTAAAATTTTATGCAGTGAAAACAAGCAATCTTATTATCACTTAATGCTTTTTTGCACCTTATAGATGAAACCTTGTTTTCTTTGGTGCAGATATGAAACAATGTTATTATTATTATAATTATAAAATCCCATACTATGCTTATTTTATTTTTATTTCATGAAAGAAATAGTGAAAACAACAATAAAAAAGAGGTCACTTAGTGGTACGTATAAGCTCAATGGGTTCATTTTTAGCTTATTATGAGAACTTTTTACATATAAAACATTGTTAAAACAAATTTAAAAGTAAGAGTGTAAAGTTCTTTTAAGTTTATAAGGGCATTCAGAACTTTTAATTCTTAAAACTTGTTGTCAAAGCAATTTTTAAAGCAAGAATGTCCAGTTATTTTAAGTTTACAAGTGCATTGAAGAAGTTATATGATGGAACTTTTGAAAATAGATGTCTGAGTTAATTTTAACTTATGCAAGAAATTTAGTATATTTTATTTCTTTTGAGACAAGAATATGTCGAAATATTTCTCCAAACTAGCTCATAATTTGTAGTCTAGATATCAAAATAAGCATTGAGTATAAAAAAAACAATTTGTGTTTTGTCCATGTTCTTCCTCTTCAGAACTTCTTAAATTAAAAAGTTGGACGATCTTGTAAACACGCTATAGTTCTTCTAGAGGATGTAAACTCAGTAACAAATCTAATGAGAATTCAAAATAAACTACTAATACAAAATAGCCTAGGAGCTTAGTAAAAGGGTATGACTGTTTCTGATTCACAATGAATAACATTACTAATGACAATACAAGAAAGTTATGCAAATTTAGATATTTTGCTACAAGTAAAACACTAACTCACCCATTTATATTTGTCTGTGAACTTCTGCAAATATCAAGATCTCTCTCTAGTTTCTCCAAATTCTCATCACAACATGCATCTATGCTAGGGTATAAAACTGATAAAATTGGTGGTGTTTTCTAAGGAGATAGGAAGTTTTACCTATTCTGATTAGACAACCGCACCAACAGCATTCATGGTACTGCATCAAAGTGTAGTCCTAAAACTTAAGAGAGAGAAGCCTATTCTGCAAATGCTTTGAGATCAAAAAGACACCCTCAAACTGATTATACAACATCTGGGTTCCATGTGAGCTGCTCAACGCTCATTCTTCTCAAGGATCTAGCCATGTGCTCATTCGATGCACGAATATGAACCAACCTATTCTGCATATTTCTGAATGAAGAAACATTAATTGCATTGGACACTCTATCATGATACAATGGATCTTCATAAAAATTGACAAGAGTCTCTGTAGCATTATCCCTTAGTTCCTCAACCTCATCAACATCATTCATCAAGTCAATGAGAATTGGAATAGCCCCTGCCTCAGCAAGTGACATTCTATCAGTTCCATCATAGCTCAGTTGAGCAAATGCCCCAGAAACGTTCACCTTCACATCTTCACTCCCACTCTCCAAAAGCTCAACAAGAATAGGAATTGCACCTGAATCCCTGACTACAGACATTGAATGCTTGTAGCCCGACAGATCCCACATCACATCGGCCGCAGAAGCCTTTGCCTCATCATTACCTTCTCTAAGAATCCTTACCAAATGACCAGCAATTTCAACAGCATTTGCCTCAGCAACAGCCAATATACAAAAAACATCCTCAGCTATCTCTTTCCCAGAAGGATCAGGTCCTTCAAGAAGCTCAGCATAAAGGGGGATAGCCCCAGCTTGAGCAACTGGCCTAATGTAATCCACATGAGCAGATATCACACCAAGAGAATTACCAGCAACAAGCTTTGTAGAGTGTTCTCCAACACGAAACAACGACACAAGAACTGGAATTGCTCCCAATTCAACAAGCACACGCCGAGTCTGTCTAGTGACTCCAAGCAAACCAATTGCTTGGCAAGCCCTTTCCCTGGACACTATGCTCCCAAAACTAGCAGCCTCCACAACATAGTGAAGAGCTCTTAGTCTAGTGAGAGCCTTCCTAACATCCCTCCTCAATGCTAACACACTCAAAATCTCCAACAAATACCTCCTAGTATCATTGGTGCAAGAACTCAACAAACCAATTATCACTTCCACCCCACCATTGGTGGCAACAACTGTCCTACTTGCATTGCAAAAACTAACAATAACCAGCAAACATTTTATCAGGATCTTCTGCATCCTTCCATCAGAGTGAGGCAACAACCTCATCAAAGAATGAGGAGCACCATGTCCACCAATTTCAACTGCCAACGCACCATCACCCCTGCAAGCAATGCACTTCAAGCAATAAGCAGCAGCCTCTTGAAGTGAAGGTGCAGAGTCATTTAAAACATTGTGACCAAGAATCTCAGTGAGAATGGGTATGGTGCGAGCTAAAACAGGTTCAGGGGCATGCTTAGAAATACGAGCCAGCATCATTATGGCCTTTATTTTCATATTCTTGGTACCTGAAGCTATCACATCCTGATACTTTTTCAGTTCTTGATCCCAATCAGCAAGGTTCATATCTCCAATTCAATCTAATAAGAGACTTATTTCAGATAATACAAGCCTAATTCAATGAGAAAAAATTAAAAATCAAAATTATTATCCAAACACCCTGTAAAAATAAAATGATAACTGAATGTACAGAAAATACTAGGAATATTAGAAATCAATAAACAGACATGAAAAACACGAGATGGAAAACACCCTTTTGGAAAAAGTGGCTGAATTTGAAGAAAAGGGAGTGAATCTTGGATGATACCTCTGAAAAATCAAAACTTTGGCACCAATCGAAAGGTAGCGAAACCCAACAAGTGGAGCACCGCCTCAGGCAGTGCTAGTCGTGGTTTTGATTCAACGTGCATCGACAATTGTAAACCATTGATCTTTATACACATTAAAAGGAAAAAAATAAAAATCAACGGTGCCTATAATTTTATATAAACAACTTATTTTTCATTAAATCAGCTAAAATAAGGAAAAAAAAAAATACTTTCTGAACACATTCTAACTTTTAAATTACAAATTAAGTTGCTATTAAAATAATAATTGTACCGGTACGGGGGAGAGATCGGGACCCACACGGCTGCCCGATGCCGTGTCAGCCTGACCGAGACCATGAGAACCTACTTGGTAGACCGGCCGTGGGCCGAGACCTTTGGAGACTTGGCCGACAGGCCGAGACCTTAGAAGACTTGGCCGACAGGCCGAGACCTTGGAAGGCTTGGCCGAGGCGACCGAGAGGTCGAGACCTTAGAAGACTTGGCCGAGAGGTCGAGACCTTAGAAGACTTGGCCGAGAGGTCGAGACCTT
>Ga0123342_1007006_pt1 | contig 15208 bp, 8 predicted proteins | sample Turbeawhitnodule_FD_89960 | JGI IMG/M metagenome (GOLD analysis project Ga0123342, IMG submission 89960) | Root nodule microbial communities of legume samples collected from Mexico - Turtle bean Mexico white nodule | ecosystem: Host-associated > Plants > Roots > Nodule | place: Mexico: Nepantla... | reverse complement strand
TGGGTGGGGCAAGCTCTTCTATTCTGGTTCATGGTTTCTCTTGGCTGTATGGTTCATCCGGAGGAGAGATCGAGCTTCAAGAAATAGTAAATGGTCTTATCAATACACAAATGTATAACTCCCTAGGAATTTTAATTGCACTTTTATTCATCACTGTAGGAATTGGGTTCAAGCTTTCCCCAACCCCTTCTCATCAATGGACTCCTGACGTATACGAAGGAGTGCGGTTCGTTCGATAAATTCACTACAAGAAAATCATGAAATAGAAACCAATTTTTAGAGACCAACATAATTAGTTACAATAGGAACTAAAATAGAGATCATTTTAAAAACTATAAAAAAAATTGGTTTCTAAATTAATTTATATTATTTTTTATTATTGTTAAATAGTTTCTAAATTGGTATTTAATTAGCAACTAAGGTTTTAGATACCAATTATTTAGTTTTTAAATTTGGTCTCTAAAATCTTGGTTGCTAATTAGATACCAATTTAGAAACTATTTAACAATAATAGAAAATAATAGAAACTAATTTAGAAACTAAATTTCTTTTTAGTTTCTAAAATGGTCTCTAATATAGTTACTATTGCAACTAATTATTTTAGTTTCTAGAAATTGGTTTCTATTTCATGATTTTCTTGTAGTGATTTCTATGTCTTTCTCTATTTCTGAGATGTTTGGATTTTTCAAAACTCCATAGACATGCAAAACCTTTATTTTTTCGATTTTGATATCATATCTAAAAAATTGACTTTAAACCTTTTTCTATTTTCGTAAATAAACAAATTTATTTATTTTAATAAATAATTAATTAAAAAATATGCTATAAAAAATAATTAAATAATAATTAATTTAGAGAAAAAAATATTCACTATATTAAATAATTTAGAGACTACATTATAAACTAAAGAATACTAATTATTTCAAATTATTAATAAAATTTTGTAATGTAATTAAATACTATATTTTTAGTAGCTAGTAATCATAAAATATAATTATTTATTTAGAGACACTTTTTTAAGTCTCTAAGATGTAATTAGAAAATTTTTTTAGTCACTTTTAATCTATTTAGAGATTAATATCTAGTCAATAAAAATAATAAAATTAAAAACTATTTTTTTTATCTAATTATCATATTATTAGATACTTAAATTTTTAGTTATTATTGTCTAAATATAGATACTAATTTTGGAGTAACTAAATTAATTTCAATAAATTTATAAATTTTGTGACGCTTTTGAACCCATAATATTTTATCATGATTTTGAAAACCATGATATTTTACAAAATTTTTGAAACATGTGATATTTTACGGAGAGTTTGAAACTCATGTTATTTTACAAAAATTATAAAATCTATGATATTTTACAAATGTCCTAAAATCTATGATATTTTACGGGGTTCTAAAACCTTAATAAAGTAATAAATAATATTTAAACACTATAAAAGAATCAGTAAATAAAAATCAATTTTATATTTTAGAGACTAAACAAATTACTGGTATATAAAGTAGTTTATATTATTAATAAATAGTTCTAAATTAGTATTTAAAGTTGATAGCTAAAACTTTGATAACTAATTAGAATCTATTTTATAAATTTTATTAATAATAAAAATTATATACTAATAATTTTTTTTCTCTAAAATAATATTTAATTTAATCAATATTAAAATTAATTGTTTTTTCTCTAAGATTGATTAATATTTAATTTTTTTTAAGTGAAATAACTGATTTCGGTACGATTCTCTTATAATAAAATAATTAATTTTGATTTAGTTTAATTTTAAAATATCAAACTACAAACTGAATTGAAATACTGGGTTTCAGACAAATTTAATCGATCTAAAATTTTATAAATTTGATTTATTTTACCAACTTTTAGATTGATTTTCGTTTAATTAAATTTGTAAGAACAATCTTTATGTTAAATTTAAAATTAGGCCTTTTATGTTAAAACTAGGACTAGTCCAAAACCCACTCCATTTTTTAAAATTATGAAAGTTATAATTATAACAACAAAATATTTTATTATATAAGAAATTAATAAAAATAAACAAGTCATTATAAACTAATATACAAATATATAAGTGCTTTTATTTCGCATTATTTTACTGTTTATATAACAATGTCAAATAAAATATTTTTGTTTCTATTATATAATATAACAATAATAGATAATAAAATGCGTCAACTTTAATAATAGATAAAATATTAAAATTGTAAAAGGTGCTTCATGAAATGGATAGTAGATAAACCTATATTATCAAATTTTTATTTTGTGATTTTATTAATTATAAGAAGCAGAAATAAATAAAACTAATAAGTTCGCCTAAAATTAGGTCAACTAGCTCAATCCAATACAAAAAAGATACGAGTTAGGTTGGATTTAACGAAAATAATTTCTAATGACGAAATCATTTCTAACTTAAATTTTCACAACTTAACCTATAACTTTCAGACCCCTCTCTTTTATATTTCCACTCCCACCACTTTACTATTTGCACCATACTTCATATGTCTGCACCATGGTTTCAGAAGCCTGGGCCCATTCTACTACCTATCACTTTTTCTATCTGCACAACGCTTATTATATATGCACTTCATTTTAAAGCCTGGGCTCATTCAACTGGCCCAGCACTTTTGCTATCTGCCATTCCTTTTTATTTTAAACATCTACCAACTTTCAATTTCTTTTAATATATATATATATATATATTATTTTTAAATTTTAATTTATAAAATAAGTTCCTGCACTGATTTTTTTTTTTAATGTTCCTCTAAATTAAAATACATTAAAAACTAACATTTGCCTTAATTGGGCCAGTTATAAAACTAACATCCTGTTGTATGTTTTACTAGAGCATCTTAAAAATTGTTTAGTTTTTACTAGAGCATCTTAAAAATTGGAGATTCATCTTATATTTTTTTATTAATAAAATTATAATTTTAATGTAGATATTTCAAATATGAATTTTATAAGTGAAGCGCAAAGTTATTTACGTAAATTACTATTTTCATAATAGATTTTCAAAGCTAATTGCTAGTGATAATAACTGCCATACAAAATAGCCAAGCACCAAAGACCAAAAAAATCATCCTAATCATTTTGTTGAAGTTTTCCCTTTCAATAATTTTGGCCTAATTCATTCTTTCATTTTATTACGTAGGAGCATTTTAGTTTTAATGGGTTTGCACTACAAAAAGGTTTCTTTTACGTCCACATTTACACCTTAATTTTTTTTTTTATTTCAATTTCAACAAACCGACAATCATAGAAAACTTCAACAAACCAGCAACGATAAACCAAACATTCAACAATAATAAACTTACCTGGTAACTCATGCAGCAACAATAAATCAAATTGAAAATTTTAAATGCGGATCAAAATTAAAATTTCAATTTAAATTTACCTCCTTCTCATCATCATGAACCACACATTTCTCAACATGATGCTCACCAATATCCACACCACCACCATCTTCTAACACCTTCAAGTTCCATACTAGCTAGACCTTCCTCCTCTTCACCACGAGGCTCCACACCATCCTAAACATCACCTTCAACAACCACATTTTCCACACCATCATGCTCACTCATATCATCTTCTACACCACCAACATTACCTAAAATCAACATCACTTCGGCCTCTGAAACAACGTGCAATAAAAATAAACGAACTTCAACTTATGTATTTGCAATTTTCAGCATTTCTATTGCACCAATATCATCAACTAGAAACTGCAATCTATTTTTCAACCATTCACAACCTCCACGTGAGTACCACATCTCCATCTCTTGTACTGTTAAAAAACCCATCTCATGTCCAATGCCAACTATTTCAAAGTAACTTATCTATTAGAGTCACATGACCATGTTGATGTATCGCCACCAATATACTCCAATCACAAAATGTCCCACATGGTAGACCACACACTCAAAATAACCTTCTAACATGATATAGAGTGTATAAAAGGTATCCTTGTAAAATATACATATGACCACATATACCAAACAAATTACAAACCAATCATTCATTTAATTATGTCAAAAACCAAATGTTGGATCAGAATTTTTTTTCACATTGTGGGACCCTACATCATAAACTACTTTGTAAATGTTTTCTCAAAGTAATAAAAAATAGAACATACAATATATAAAATAAAGCAATGAATTAAACAACATTTAAAGACCCCGTAATCATTGAACAAACACAGGGTAAGTGAAAAAGTCCTAACCTTAGAAAGGAGCAAACACAAAACTGCATCACTTTCAACAATGGTTGCACCTCACACAATTGTTGCACGTGAGACAATTGCACTTCATGGGATCGCACCTCATAAATTTACTGCTTGTCACACCAATTGCAATTAAAAAAATCCTAATCCTAATCCTAATCCTAAGTGCAATTCAAAAAAACCCTAACCTCTAATTGATTTTTTACTAATCTATGCATTCATGCCACTTGACACTTGACACCTCACACAACCCTCAATCCTACTTCTCTCAATTACATAAACAACACTTGATATCGTAAGGTGAGATTTAATAGAAATGACCAATTTAAATATATTTTAAAAAACATATAGATAAAATTGATTTTTTTTAAAAATAACCTAGATAAATATTCACACTACTAAATCTAAGTAACGAAGGTATTTATACCTATTATTTTTCTGAACATATGCTATATTAGAATCCACTTTCTCTGAATGTATGTCGTATTAAATTCGAAATAATTAAAAATGAAAAAGTTAGAAATAATTAAACAGTACATTTCCAAAAATTACATCACAATATAACTTTTCTAAACTATAAAATTAAAAAAGAGAATATAAGTTGTCTAAAACTAAAAAAATACTGAAATTATTTTTAATAACTTTCTCACAATCCAATAAATATTTCCTTGAAAGTTGAAACAAGCATCTCACGTCTAAATTGTAAAAAATAAAAAGTTAAGAATAAAAAATGTAAACCGGTCCGCGAGCAGAGAAACAATGTTTGGAAAAATATACGGTCTGAAAACCAAACAAAGGAGCACGCTTTACATTTCAATGATTCCATGTGTTTAGGAGAAGTTTTTCCCTTCTCATTTCTTTTCTCAGGTCATTTTTCTTTTCTGCCACCCCTTTCATTTCCAAATCCTCCTATCAATTTCGAAGCATCCCCTATACTGTAACAAATTATTTGTTATTGAGATTATTTTTTCATATAAAATATGTTTTTTTTTTAAATGGGTATCATTGTATGATTTTACCTTTTTGGATCAGGTTAAAGTTTCCTTTTTGATCTCGCTCTTGAAAGTGTTCATGTTTGTTTTCCGTTTCCAAGTGGTGTTTTTGTATTAAGAGCGATGGAGTCTTATATGGAGATTTTGGGTTTTAGCTTTCAGAGGCGTATTGATTGAGTTCCATTTCATGCGAGGCTATAACACATTTGGTTTCAGCCCAAGTTTTTAGGTTTAGGCTTGGATCCTGTAGTTCATGGCATGTATTTGGGTTGTCTAGTTGCTGCGACTTTGAACATTTTACTTTTCGTTTTTGTTTTTGAGAGCGTTGGATGGTTTGTTTAGATCATGCAAATTTGGTGTTGTTGAGTTATTCCTTTTGGTGGACACTTTTACTTTGAAGTTAGTAGGTTTAGGCTTTTGAAAGAAAAGAGAATCAGTGGGTTTGCACTAAACTGAAAGATTCCAATTATGTTTATTCCTCCTAGTGAGCTGAATTTTGTGTTAGTATGTCTTTGCACTGTATTCTTTCTGCTTTCAGTTCATGTTTTTGTGTGCAGTCATTTTTTATAGACAAGGACGCTTGCTCTGATTTGTTTGAGTACTGTGTTAATAAAGCCTGCAGAAACCTTCAATTCAGTAACTTATATTATATTAGATGTGTTTTTATTTTTTTATAGATATTGATTGCTTTGATGTACAACACTGGCCGATTTGAATTGGATTAACATGCAAGCATAATTTGTACTTTAGATAATATCTTATATTGGTTTAAGTAATTAAATTAGTTAATGTGTTCTAATATTGTTGGGCTGTCAAGGGAGGTCATTGTTTAGGGATTTAAGCTTAAAAATCATGTTACAAAACTGTGAATATGTGTTTTTCACCTAGGGACTTTCCGTAATAAATGTAATTTGTGTGTGATAAAGTGATTGAATTCTGCTTTTGATTAGAGTGTAAAAATATTATCAAAAGTTGAATAATATGTCATTTTTAACTACAAAAATAGGATTTGGTACTAACAAGAAAATAGCATCCTATCTGTAATCTGCTTGTATGATTATAAATTGAGCATTCTGTGTCCTTCAATTTTTTTTAAAAAAATTTAGTGTGAACTCTCTTTAAGCCGTGTTTTCTATGAATAGTCTAAGGTGAGACAGTAAGAGCTATCAAAATGTACATGTTGCATCATGTAAAGTGGTAAAAAATGAAAATAACAATTGACAGAAAAATATTTGACCATTTTGTGTTCATTTTCAAAATAAGTTAGCTAATCAATTGTTACCTTCGTGGTCAAAACAACTATTACAATGTTCACTTTACATAATTGTAAGCTGGTTATTGCTAAGTGTGCTAAAGGAATGCCTTAGGTACTAGCCTGAATAAATAATCAGAAACTTGGTTTTCTAAGATGATTACTTATTATAGTTTAAGCTCTTTGTTTCAAATATTGGTGCTAAGTACTGTTTAATTTTTCGCTTTATTCTGCTTCTTTCATGGAATCTTGTATGTATTTTTTTTTTTTCATTTTCATACTTTTATGTAATGGGATTGTTTTTTCCTCATACTTAAGATCAATTCTGTGTTTGATTTAGGCATCTCTTAAAAAATGTATTATTTCAGTGTAAAATACTTTTATAATTCAGGCCTTTTCTCGTCAGTCAGTTTGAATTTTGGATTTCCTTTCAAATTTGTTCAAGTTGATTTTGTGATCTTCAAATTCAATCTTCTGTCAATTTTCAAATGGGCACCTTGCAAATTCCTATATTTATTTGTTCTAATTGTTCTTTTTCAAAGTTCAGCAGGTTGTGCTGAGGCTTAGCTTATCCTCGAAGCTTATTCTGGACTTATATCAGAGAACAAATGGGTTATATCGGGTCTCACGGTGTTGCAGCTCTGCACAGATATAAATACAGTGGAGTAGATCATTCCTACGTGGCCAAATATGTACTGCAACCCTTTTGGACTCGCTTTGTTAATTTTTTCCCCCTATGGATGCCGTGAGTACTTTTATCATTTGAATGAAACGAAGTTCTTTCTTTATTTTGACTTGATTATTTGTTTATATAGAAACATCTCTTTACTTCAAGGAGGATAAATCATAGTATGAACTTCATTTGAGCAGTTTGAGTGTTTTTCTTAGTCATGAAACTTTTGTTATAAATAAATATTATAATAATAGTTTTTTTAGAGTTATTGTAGCTTGATAATATCATTGTCAGTTTGAGTGATATGCACAAGGCTAACACTATCCCTAGGATATCCATTCACAATCTTTTCTTATGTTTGTAATTTAGTTTTGATTCATATATGTATGTCTGTTTTTTTGCTTTTCTTCTATTTACTTAGTCTCTTAAAATTTCTTATACAACCATCACAAGAATTTACATATTTCCTATGGGAAAATTCCAAAATGATATTATTTACATAGAAGTGTTTTCGTTGACCTGTGGAATAGAAATCATCTAGTCACTTATATCATCTGACATGGAGGTTATTTGGATGGGAATAGTTCTCTTCCTGATTGAAATATATGTTGAAATTTCTGGCTATAACTAAATAATCACTCTTATTTTTTTTGTAATTTTAGTTTTTGAGTTCTGAATACACTAACTCATACCTTTTTGTTTTATTTATCCTGATGAATTGGCATTCTTCAAATCTTTGCAGTCCAAATATGGTACACCTTTACCTCCTTTCTTATTGTAGCGTCACCTGTTGTTTTTAGCATTCTAATTGACACTGATGAATCATAAATTTCTTGATTGCAGATAACTCTTATGGGATTTATGTTCTTAGTAGTATCTGCATTGATTGGTTATGTAAGTGGAACTTGAGTCAGTTATTCTTCCTACTTCCAAAATTAAGTCATAGCAGTTATAGCTTCCCAATGCTTCACTTTATTTTTGTCATTTTGTCAAATGATAGAATGAAATTTGCAATTTTTAAAAACAGTATATGAAAAGGAAGCGTATTTAAGATTGTTAGTTAGTTTCATGCATTATTGATAATTTCTTTTGTGGAATTGTTCTTTACATGGTTAAGGTAGGCAATTTTGTGAAACTGTATTGAAACAGTGAATTCCTAGATACATTATACATAAATTTTATCTATTTATTTTGCAGATATACTCCCCACATTTGGATTCAGCTCCTCCAAGATGGGTTCATTTTGCTCATGGACTACTTCTGTTTTTATACCAGGTAGGATTAAATACTTGTAGTGCAGTACTTGCCAACTTTGCAGTCTCTTTGACTTTAGTTTCTATCTTTATTTTTCCCTGTTTTTCTGCCTTGATGGCGACCAACTGAAATGAATTTTACTTATGTGGTAATCAGTTGCCTTGAATTGTTATCTCACTTGAAGGGCATAATATTCTCCCTCTACTAATCTCTTGAATCTTGATTATAATGGTGTTGTTTCACGAGTCTAAATGATTTGAATTACTGAATCTTTTAGATGTATAAACCTGGTGCTCTCATGGTTAAATTGAAGCCTTTTATATTATGATATTATTGAAATTTTTTACCCTTGACTTTGAAAGATGTTTACATCTGACCTTCTGTTTCATATTGCAGTGAAATTTCCCTAAAAAGCAATCAATAATTGGAACTCTTTTTTTAATGTTTTCCGCATTGCCATTCTCATTATTTATATCTTACTATGTTTAGTTGTTCCATGAGCACTTGTAAATACATGTAATATTCATTTCATTGGTTGATGAACAATTAATAAAATTTCTCTCGTTCTGTTTCTCTAAGGCATGACAACTAAGCAAATTCATATGGTTTATCCATGGAAGATCTTTACTACATGGCCAATTTTCCATTATTTGCTATAATGATTTGATTTATTGCTTTCTTATATGTTTGTGTGTGTGCTCTAGACATTTGATGCGGTTGATGGGAAGCAAGCTAGACGTACAAATTCTTCAAGCCCATTAGGGGAGCTCTTTGATCATGGTGATTTTCTTGCTTGTATTTTTTACTCGATTGTTTTCATTATGCTTACCTGTTTGTTATTAATGAAGATATTTTCAAATTTATTTGCAGGGTGTGATGCACTTGCTTGTACAGTATGTCTCTTTTAGTTTTGGCTATTACTCTTAAGTGATTGGAAGAGATTAAAGACTGTTATATATGATAACTTGTTTTCAGTTTGAAGCATTGGCTTTTGGGAGCACAGCCATGTGTGGAAGAGGTACATTCTGGTGGTGGTTAATATCTGCAATTACATTTTATGGTGCAACCTGGGAGCAGTAAGTTATCATGTTCAATTAATATATGATAGATGATATGTTATATAATATTGTTAGATTTTGCGATGTCCTGTTTGTATTCTTGTATTATAATGAAAGTTTTCTTATACTTAAGCTGTCATCTTTCCTTGTGTAAAATCACAAATTTGGAATTTTGGCATGATTATATATTTTAATACCACATTGCATATATGCTGTTGGACAGACTAGGAATATTGATTTCTTTTAAATGTTGTTTTGGATGCAGCTATTTCACCAATACTCTTATACTGCCTGTTATAAATGGGCCCACGGAGGGTCTTATGATAATATACATCTGTCACTTTTTCACTGCTATCGTGGGTATGTCTTTTGTTGTGTTCACACACACAGCTGCTAACTTTGATAAGAATCCTTGTATGTTGTTGTTATTGTTGTTGTTGTTCTTATTATTATTTTATCATACAGGTGCTGAGTGGTGGGCTCAACCATTTGGAAAGTCTTTGCCATTTTTAAGTTGGCTTCCTTATCTTGAGGGTAAGACATCCTTCATTATATAGTATTCTTTCTGTTTTGAACCAAAAGGTTTTGTCTCTGTTGCTATTTGTGGTAGTTGTTGTAGCTGTCCCAAGTTTCATATGTAACATCTAAAATGTATTTTTTGTATTTCCTTTGCTGAAGAATTTTCATGCATTTGGAGAGAACTTTTTATACATTTGATTGTCTTTTACATGAAACAATCGGCTCAGATGTTTACTTGTGTTATATGAGCTTTGGGAGTAGGGTAAATAGTCATAAGAAACATATTTTCTAAAGTGCATAAATCATTTGCATAGGCCTAACTAGACTCTTTAAACACATACCTCCCAACAAAATCCATGTGAATTCCGTAATAGATTTCCCACCATCACACTTCCAACCATTCCTATCCACTGAAGCCTCTACTTTATCATAATTTTTCTTTTGTCACAAAACCCTGAGGACAAGGTTCTCATTCAACCCGGTGGCAATGATAGAATGGGCTTAGAGACAATCCGAAGAAGAAAAAGAAAATGGTTCAAAGGTTTTATAGGATGATCCGAGAATACTAAAAGTAATATTTATAATATGTAGTTTATAGTTTTAATTTCTTAAAATGAGATTATGATATTTGTATTGTCATAATTTAGTTGATGACATGTGTTAAGTTTTTGATTAATAGTACAAACATATCAATTGAGAATGACATAAGAAGCTAGCCAATCACAATTATATCTATTCATTTTGCGTAAATATGGAGTAATAAAGTTAAGGTTGTGTGGTTCAAATAACAAAAAGTGGGGTTCCATTTGCTTGTCCAGTATAGCTTATCATAATAAAGATTGTTGGTTTATATAAAGTTGATGTTTCAGATAAGTAACTTGATTTTTATTTTTCTTTACTGCTTTTCAGGAATCGCAACATTCAAAGCTATATTGTGTTTGATGATAGCTTTTGGTGTTACACCGACAGTTACATGCAAGTATGTATAACTAAAATTATTAAGGTTCAACATTGTTAGCATGTGCAATACCCCCTTCTTCTTGACCCAAAATTTGTTCATTTTTTCCAACTCTGATATCTCATATATTTTCTTTTATGTTGAACTATTATATACTGAAACTGAGATCTAAGTAGTTGGAATATAGAAAATAACTGCCTACATTGTATCTTTTAGAATAATTTATAGTTTCTTAGATTATCTTCTTTAATGGTTTCTTGATTTTTAATTTTTAAGTCTAGTGCTACTACTATAAATAGGGACCAGTGCTTTATATTTTTTATGGGATTATAATACATCAAACCAATTTAAACTCATGTTAATTTGAGTCCATTCACCCTTCTATTTTTCTCAAATCCTGTAATTTCAATACGGCATTAGAGTGGTGTCATTGTACATGATCTGTCCTGTTAGTTTTCTTTCCACTGCCTAGATACTTCAAGTTAGGAGACCCTGTTACATATGAGAATTCTGGTCACCAAAACCTTTGGGTGGTTGAGTTTCTGGTTTTAAAATTCAATTTTCAAAACAAAAATGTGTTCAGCAAAGAATGCAGCTGGAATGGTTTTTATCTTGATTATGAAACTTTTTTACATTCATTTTCAAAACCAAGGAAAAATATTCGTAAAATCGATTTAGCTTTAAAAAAAAAAACTGTTGCTATCTTTGATAACATAGAATTAGTGTTCGAATCAGCCATAAAAATCACTATGCACTCGATGTTTAAAACTGAAAAGCTGAAAAAGGACGAAAGAGATTAACTATCATTTCTTAATGACAGTTGTTATAGAAATCTATTTATAAGAGTTGTCCTAATGACAATTGTACACAGAAATAGGCAAGTGCTTTTTACCACAATATACCCCACATTAATATATTATCCTATTATTCATTTTTTACTTCCTGAAACCCTATAATCTCAAGACATGTTTGTATTATGACATTTTTCTTTCTTGTTATGTTCATTTGGTGTTATTTTAGAGAATGTAGAATTAATTACCTTAAATCATCCAGAATCTGATAAAAGTTAGCCAACAAATATCTGCGTATATGATATAGGCTAAAATTTTACACCAATTTAAGTACAGAATGATCTTTGTATTTCCATAGTTTATTTAGCTTATTTGATGGTCAACATTATTTTTTTGTTCCATACAGTGTTACTAATGTTTATAAGGTTGTGAAGGCAAGGAATGGAAACATGCCACTTGCATTGGCAATGGTAATATATTTTTTTCATATGATATTCTTTCTCTAAAATCTGGATGCTTTATTAATGTGTTCATTCTTGGGCAGCTTTACCCATTTGTTGTACTTGTCGGAGGAGTGCTTATGTGGTATAAACTCAACTCAAGATGCATCAATTTCGTACCTAATTTGTTTGAAAGATATGCATATTATTCTATTATTCTTTACTTATAAGCACTTGAGTGATTTTTGGTGCAGGGATTATTTGTCACCATCAGACATCATGGGGAGATATCCACATTTAGTTGTTATTGGGACAGGACTTACTTTCGGATACCTTGTGGTATGACAGTTGTGTTTAAATTTGAAAAATTGTTTGCTTTTCTTGTTTTTTTTCCTTTTCAATTCTTATAGCAGCATTCAGGCTGTTTTATGCCTTATTTTCTTTGGTGTGCATTTTAGCTGGTTACCATTTATTACCGTAATTATTCTTGGCTGATGGCTCTCTGTAGAATTTGTGTAGGACTAGATATCCATCAAAATGTAATGTTAATTGATTTGGTTATGGGGGCTTATTAAATATTTACAATTTCATTTGATCTACCAGAACCTAGTTTAATTTTAGTGTCATGGAAGATATGAAAATAACAGAAACTTCGGGATTGTTGAATAACAAATAAAATTATATAAATAATCTACAGAATCATCATGATATCTTTAAGCATATTCAAAAGTAAAAAGGAAAATTGGTTACTCTAATTTTTTAAGGATCTAGATCCAAAAGACTAAGTAGATTTTGTACTTCTTTTTTCTTTGATGGAAGAAAAGAAGTCTGTAGAACAAAGTACTCTATCCATAGAGAAAATAAATTAATATGGAAAAAATGTTTGTACGGTTATTGAATATTTTGTATCACGTTTTCTTATTGTATTTATCGATTATCATTGGAATCAAGAAAACCTTTACCAATATGTGAGAAATAATTCATGCACCATCTAGTTTTGATAAGCCAAACAGTTTTCTTTTCCCATCATAAATAAGTATGCTGTATTTTTTTTAAAAAAAAACTCATGCTAGGCATCATTATGAATTTTGACATCTCAGCTAGGCATCATTATAAATTTTGACATCTCAGCTAGGTTGACATTTCAAAATCCACTAATCATCTGCTATCACATGAAACATAACATAAAAGAGAAAAGAAAGGAATACAAAACATGGGGGGACCAAACCAAAAAACCATGGAAGAAAAAGGAACAGAATCTAAACCCTAAACAATCACATTTTCTTAAAAAATAAATCAAAGCCGCTGAAATGAATGTGTAGTTTCTAATAATATTTTTTCTAATTACTATAGGGATATTAGGATGTTTTTATGATGGATTTGAAACAAATATGTTCTTAATAAGCACAAATTCATCTTCTTGCAGTGTGTTCTAGAACCTTTTACATATATTGCTTCTAGCTTCCTTTTAAAAACAACTCCATGTATTATTGATTTTTATGAGGGAAGCTTAAATTTGCAGGGGAGGATGATTTTGGCTCATTTATGTGACGAACCTAAGGGTCTAAAAACTGGGATGTGCATGGTATGTTTTAAATATCCTGAATTACTTTATTAAGATGCTTGATTTGGCTGTTGTCCTCATTATAAAACTGTGAAAACACAATGATGACACGGGTCAAAAATTGTTCAGGCTTTCAGCAAACTTCTCTTTCATTTATGTTTACTGTAGCTATAAAACTCACATAGTACGAGTCTCAATCCCTTAAGATTGTTATATCCTTTAGGTTCAGCATTATTATGCCTAGTGTCTGGATTATTGCGAAACTGTATCATTGAATGATTAACATCAGCCTTACATATGCAGCCTCCTTTATGGAAGCGAAACACCATTTCAGCAACCCTGCTGTACTCTTTCAGCATTCAATATATGTATTTTCTCTTTGAAGAAAAACATTGGTATTTCAATCTTAACTTGAAACAAGAGTTGTAATAAATTAACATGGAGGTATAACTGGGGACAAAATATGTATATTTTCAGTTTGGTGTTTTTATGATTGAATGTCTAATATACATGATGGGTAGGGTGGATGTTCGATGTTTTTTTCAAGTTCACTATTTTTCTTCTATAGTATGTATAATGTTCAAATTAGCAGGATTTGTTGATGAAGGGAAGTAGTCGTTGCTTGCCTCCAAAACCATTTTCACATTTGGAATGATATTTTTCTTGTGGCATTAGAGTAATTTTAGTTTCTAAACATCAAATATTGATTCATAACAATGCCTTTTTATTCAACAAAAATCTTTATTTTTCAAGTTTTGAATTTGGTACTCAGTCATCAATCTTTGATCTATTAACATAATTGAGCTGAAGCTCAATGGCTGAAAACTTAATCCGTTGAAAACTGGAAAACTTCATCAAACATATCAGTGATGTTTTCTTTGAAGCATTTAAGAATAAAATTCGAATACAAATCTTTTCAAACAATAAAATTTAATTCACGCATTTTTCAAAGGAAAATTTCTAGATTGACTTTTCATATTAAATTTTTAGATTATCTAGCATCTATTCAGTGGTATAACAACATTAATATTATTGTTTGGAGATTAATTTTAATGGTCATTGTCTATCAATGGTGGAATGACAAAAACATGCTAGAAAACACTTTGATGATGATTCCATTTCAGTGATTGATTGTCATCATTATTGATATAAGCATTATTTATCTTATTCAGTCCCTCGTGTATCTCCCATTGGCCATTGCTAATGTACTTGCATCAAGGCTGAATGATGGGTATGTACTGTGATTTTTCATTCTGAATTTCGTTAGTAGATGCTATTCACATTCTTTTGTTTCTGATACTAAAACTCATTTATATATATATATATGTGTGTGTGTGTGTGTGTGTATTTTTTTGCAGGGTTCCTTTATTAGATGAGAGACTAGTTCTTCTTGGTTACTGTGCATTTTCAGGTGCAACTGCTTCTCATTTTTCTTAGGAGTTAGGAAAGTGAATGAGTAGTTATATATTGAC
>Ga0123342_1007004_pt1 | contig 15210 bp, 8 predicted proteins | sample Turbeawhitnodule_FD_89960 | JGI IMG/M metagenome (GOLD analysis project Ga0123342, IMG submission 89960) | Root nodule microbial communities of legume samples collected from Mexico - Turtle bean Mexico white nodule | ecosystem: Host-associated > Plants > Roots > Nodule | place: Mexico: Nepantla... | reverse complement strand
TTCTGGTACTACAGCTTTTGCTTGCTGTTTTGGCGAACTGAATTTCTGAATCAATTGTTTCCTGAGATAAATTCATTCTAGTTTTGAAAAGTTTGCGAAAACCCTCTTTAAACAATTCACCCCTTAAGCCATCTTTTCTAACACATATTTGTTAGAGATTCTACATTAATTTATACTAGTTGCAAACTTCATCTTAAAAAATTATTTTTGTAAAATTAAGTTAAATATATATCCACTTTTTAAAAGGTATTAGGGTTTGTTCTAATAAGATTAATAAGATTTGTAGGGTATACCGTATCATTGGAGAAGATGTTATTAAAATTATATATCCAGTTCCATGAAAAAAGTGGTTGATGAATTTAGGTAGAAGTGAGGAGATAAATAAAAAAGTAGAAAGAACAGAAGAAGGCATAATTGGCGGCTTTTATCCTTTCTTTTTGTTGTTGTTGAGGTGAGCCTCATATCCATTTTCTTTTAATTTAAAAAGCTGTTACGCATGTAAGAAAGCCTATACTTGCTATGTCACTGCCACAACTTCACAACTATAAAATACTAGTTTATTTTCATTTGGACTGTAGCAAAGATAATCAAAATTCAATTATCGTAAAAACTTTATTTCTTTCATTTCATCAGTACACTACTCATATTTAATTTAACAATTTCTGAAGAAAAAAAATGTTTTTTCACTCTAATCTTGAAACTACAGTTGTTCTTCTTAATTTCTATTGTTGTAAAAGATTATTTTAATGATGTATTGATGGAGGTTGTTGTGTTGTTTCTTATGATAGTTATGAATCACCGATGAGGCATTAATATATTTAAATATTTATTGGTATATTTTATTTTATAATTATAAACATTCAAATCATTAACTTAAAGTTATTTATTTCAGGCATCATATACTGGAAATGGTGATCACCTAATCAAATAATAGGATCAAGTGCTGGAAGCAAAACTGATTAGGGATGTGTGTTTTAATTTTAAATTATGTATGAACCTTTGAACAATTATGTGTTTTAATTTTAACTTAGGTATTAACTTTTGAACAATTATTTGTGTTTTAATTTTCAGTTATGTATCAACTTTTGAACAATATTATGTGTGTTTTAATTTTCAATGCAATAAATGAATGTTTATAAATTTATATTTATTTCATTTTATTAGTATTTTATTTTTTTATTATGAAAATATATCATGTTTAGTTTAATTGTGCAAACCAGATTATAAAAGAGTGGTAGCTAAATTTCATTTATTTAGAATTAAAATTATGTCAGTTGAAACCGACATATTATTTTACAATTTTATTATAATACTAACAGTTAAAAATGTCGCACTATACCCTACATGATGGTGCTGAAATCTTTTTCAATGAGTTAAATTGCGACAGTTATGACTGACACTACTTACATATAAAAACCGTCACTTTAAACAAAACGTTAAAGTGGCGGATGTTGCGGCGGTTAGCGTAAAACCGCCACATTAAACTTTGTGGCGACTAGTTCTATGTTGGTTTGGAAAACCGCCACACGTATATATTGTGGCGGTTATAAATGTCAGTTTATACGAAAATAATCGCTACATTACACACAATTTTTTGTAGTGTGTGCTTTTAAAGGCATAAATCAACTCAAAAGCAATTAAGCACAAGATAATCATGCTTTGAATACCACATAATGTGAGTTGATTTTAGAATTGCATATTTTAGAGGTTACTCTTTTGTTTATGATTTTTTGAGAATAACAATATTGGTGAGAACCCAAAGAAGATTCCCACTGGACATGAACTTAACTAAGTGATTAAGTAATAGTGTGAAGGTTCATTTATAGAGAGGAAAGAGAAAAACAAAAATATATGGTGTAGATGATGCAATGGTGCGGAAATAAAGAACAAATGAAGCAAGGAATGAATGAAGATGACCAAATGGTAAAGACATAAACAAGAACATAAAGATAGAAGAAAAAGGCGCAAGACATGAAGAAAAAGGAATGAAAGGAAAAGATGAAGAGATTAAAGAAAGCTTATGGAATGGAGTACTCAGACTCACAAAACACTCACGAGGAGTTTTTTTACTATATTAAAATTCAATGTCTCAATACAGGAGGCAAGACACTCTATTTATAGGGAAGGGTGACTTGGAGAGCAAAATGAGGGAAATGTAGAAAGGAAGGGAGAGAGCGGCAGCCTAGGGTCTTGACCATGGTCAAAACCGCCCCTTAGGCATAACTTCTTGAAGTTAGGTTAACCTTCCTAAACCAAGGTGCCTTGTCTTGAAAAAGTGGGCTTGGCACAATCCCATTTCACTAAGTACACTCTCATTTATGTTATGTGAACCTAATCTAGCTTATTCTTCTATTTGGACCCCCAAATTGAGCGCAACTTATTTACAAACATTTTTGTCTTCTAAGAAGACCAAAAGGAAGAACATCTGATGCTCCGGTCTATGCCCAGTTTTTCTTCTGGTGAGGTGCTTCTGATATTTGGCAGGACCTTGTCTTGAATGTTGAGATGACTGATCATAGTGTGAATTGTCTCTTGTGTCCTTGGTCATCTGTTTGACTAATTGGGTTGTATCATGTTGATACCAATTAATATTTCAAAACTATTCCCAACATTCAAATATGTTTAGCATTATCAATTAGGTCATACACTTAGAAGTATTTTTTAGTCAAATCTAAGGATCAAAATAATGGTAAACAAGCCTTACGAATAAAATGACAATACCAATCATCAAATAAGAATAAAATATTATATTTAAATATCACCTCAATACGTAAGAGTTTGAACAAATTACTCTCAATCCCAAATGGTAGAATTAGCCACTCATGTTAACCATTACAAGCATGGAAAGCAATAAAAGTATATCCATGATGTTTCTCTTTGACAGCTGCCTCCTTTAAGGTTTTCTATCACCTTCTATTCTTCCAATGATGTCTAGGGTTGTGCCTCACGCCTCATATTTAACCTAGTTGGGCTTGGGCTAAGTGACTTCTCGCATGGACGTGATTGGGCTCTCTTGGGCAAGTTGAACGAGAAAAAGCCTAACTTGTCTAGAGTGGTCTCGCCTGGGCGAGATTGATCTTGCTTGGACGAGTTCCTCTAGAAGGCTTCTGGCTTAGGCGAGTTTGGACGAGTGTTGGAGCATTCCAACTTCCCCTTTTTATCTTGTATATTCTCCTTTAGCCCTTTCATCTCCATTTTCCCTTAAAATCCTGAAATTAACACAAATTTGAAAATAAATTGTTCTTATTTATATTATAATCACAAAATGTATAAAAATGATTAAATTCATAAATTAGGGGTTAAATTATAGTTATTTAATAAAAAAATACCCTAAGTGCTTGCATTTTAATATGAAATATTACTGAAATATGCTACTTATCAACTCCCCCCAACTTAGAATCTTGTTTGACCTAAAGAAAAGTAAATGAATATAACTAAATCATATATGTATTTAAATACCAAAACAACTTTATTCACTAAACAAGTGATTAAATTAGAAACTTATGTTGCTTCCAAATTCAAATATGGAAAAATATAGATAAAATCAACTTTTAGGATCAAACTAAAACAATAAAATGACAATTCATCAAGGAATTTCTTCTCATATGCTCACAAGTAAGTGTTTCTCTATTTTCACTAAATCATAACAAATCACAGTTGCTTTTCATTTCATCTTCATATCACAAAGATATTAGAAGCATGAATTTTAAGGTCCTTTACATTGTTATAATGAAGTTGGACTTCCAAAAAAGTATTTATTTTTCAGATAACATAATCCACAATTTAAAGAAGAAGAACATATCTAAATTTTCCTCATTTTTATTTTTATTTTTTTCATCAATAGGAATAGATTATTCCTATTTCCAACAACTAAATTATTTGAACTCTAAACAACTAGAACCAACCATTCCCTTTTCTATACATACTGCATTATATTCTCCTTCCTTAAACATGCCAGAGTAGGAAAATATATCATTCAAGGTTTAGGGTGCAATAATAACAAAAAATCATGGCTAAAAAAGGGTTATTAAAAAAAGAATTATATTTACATGAATGTTGGCTATTTGGCCCTTGGTTCCTAATTAACATAAATGCCTCTATCATCTTCATGCTCTTTTATGATGTAATGTAAACTAAAAATTAAGCAACCATAATTGTCAATTTATTAGTAAAACTCTTAAAATTGTTTAAGGTTCACACACTCACTTGGTTTAATTGGTCTCATTCCTTATTCTTTTGTCATTCTCTTTTCTAATAAATCATCTTGTTAAATTTTCACATATCAAAATTTCAACTACATTTGAATAGGGATTCAATCATATTTTATTTTCCAACAGGTGTATAATTCATTTCACTATTTAATATTTAAAACAAAGAGTCCTTTTTTCCACAACTCAAATTTAATATTGCAGTTCTTATTTGTTTAAGAAAATAAATTTAGAAAACTCCTCAACAATTAAACTATAAGTGAAAATGATTCAAAAAAATATTTCAAGCATAACAATGCAAGCCATTTAAAAAAAAATAAAAAAAGAAAATATACAGAAATAAAAAAACGGAAAAATAAAACAAAATAACAAAATTTAAAATAACTGAAAATAAAAGAAAACTAGAAAAATAAAACCATGTTTTCATTCAATCTTCTCTTCCTAGAAATTCATCCAACTTTATATTAAAATCTTCATCTACAGTTATAGATAACCGTGCTTCATTTGCTGGATCTATCCCTCTGAATAATAGAACATGTCCAAGATACATAAGCCCCAAATTGAGCTGGAGGCATATAGGGGTTGGGTTTCCCTTGAGGGAAACTTTGATATGTAGCTTGATGCAAGTGCATTATTCCTCTATGATTAGCACTTTCATGCATCTATATATACTCTCATGTGGCTCTTTGCTCCAATTGCATCTGTTGCATTTGTTATAGTATCTTATCCTCCATGGAAGATGATGATGAGTCAAGGTGATGGATTGGTGAATGATGAATAGGAACATCACTAGCTTGTGGAGCTTACTTCTCTATAGCAGTATTATTATTAATAATAAATTTCAGATCAATGGAGGGTCTGATTTTTTGTTAAGCTGCATAGAAAGCAGTTATCAAAGCAGGGAACCCCAAGGAACCTTTGGCCTTTTGATTATTATGGTTAACTTCTAATTTAAAAAATTCCTATATTTCATAACATATAATTTTAGCAACATCAACATAATAATCATCTTTTATGAGGCAATAAAGAAGATGACACCTAGGAATATTTAGGTCTGACACATGACCAATGGCCACCATGTTAGCTAACATGAATACCATCCTAACTTGAGATAAGGTGTTCATGTGTTTCCTTAAAATTTCCATGGTTTTCTAACTGGGCTTAGTTGATAGTGTTGAAAATGAAGTTTTGATGTCTGCAAATCTGTGAATATAGCTTGAAGTCTGTGTTGCTATGTACGGGCATGGGTTATAGGTTGTTTAGAATTTGTTAAATTCACTCTTAGTATATTCAAATTTGAATCAATCCAATTCTGTAAAAGAAAATATGTTTTTCAAAGTAAGTGAAAAACAAGCTGTTGATTTATCGTTTTAATCAGTTGTTTTTCTCTTAGTATGTTTGAATGGTTTTAAACTGGTTTGACCTTGATTGGCTTAACTGTCAAACAAATTCAATCGGTTGATTCGACAATTCAATCGGTTGATATTTGAAAATCCTTAACAACTTTTCATAAAATTGTTTTCTATAATTTCAGTTTGTTTTAGCTCATGTTTAACTGCACGACTATTTTTGAAAGCTATAAAACTAGGATTACCTCCCTATTTCAAAAAACAAAGAAAGAGAGATTCAGAAACACATTTGTGAAAGATTGGATTCAAGATTGCAAGATTGCTTTGGCTTTGAATTGGTTTAAGAGTGGAGTAGGTTCAACTGTAATTCATTGAATCAGGTATAATCTTTCCTGCTTTCATTTGTAATTGTTTCAGAGTTTATAAACTTGTAAACTGTTGTACTGTGAAGTCAGAGGGTGTTATGACTTTGTGTGTGTGGTTTATCAAAGAGGGTGAGTGTTCTTGAGAGGTCAAGATCACCTCTCTGTTGGTGTGTGTGTTTGTAATTTTTTGTTGGTTACATAGTGGAATCTAAGAGAGTTTCTGAGAACTGGACGTAGCTCTAGTAAGGAGTGAACCAGTATAACTGTTTGTGTGATGTTCTCTCTCTCTTTCTCAATCCTTTAAAATTGTTTTTTTTTTGTGATTATCTGCTGATATAAACAATTGGTTGAATGGCATAAACAACCGATTGATTTTCTGAAATCATTTTAAAATAGTTTTAGTTCTTGGCTGATCTGATTGTTTTGTCTGTACTTCTTTATTAATCTTCATTTTACTCCATCATTTGAGAACATCTTCCATTAAACAATTCACCCCTCCCGTCTTGTTTAAGCCTTTAAATCTAACAATTGGCATTAAGTGCTAGGTTCTTGAAATTTACTCAAGTTCTCTTTTGAAATTTTTTTAATGGCTGACAAGTTACCTTTTGGGGAAGGAGCGTCTATCAATAGACCACCTTTATTATGTGGTGTGAACTACCAATTATGGAAAGTAAGAATGAAGATTTTTTTTAATCTACAGATAAAGGAATTTGGGATGCTATAGAAAATGGTCCTTTCATTCCAAAATCAAAGAAAGATGATGTCCTTGTTGAAAAACCTTGGTCTAAAAGGACTGAGTTAGAAAGTAAGAAAGCTAAGTTTGATTGGATTGCGAAAAATATAATAACATATTCATTGAGTTCTAATGAATTTTTTAGGGTATCACAGTGTGCATCTGCAAAAGAGATGTGGGACATTCTTGAAGTCACACATGAGGGGACAAATGATGTGAAAAGGGCAAGGAAACATACTCGCATTCAAGAATATGAAATGTTCAGAATGCAGAAGGGAGAAACAATATCTGAAGTGCAGAAAAGATTCTCTCATATTGTGAATCATCTGATAAGTCTTTGGAAGAACGTTGAGGAAGAGGAACTGAAGATAAAGATTCTCAAATGTCTTGACAAAACATAGAAGCCAAAGGTCATTGCCATATCATAATCAAAGGATCTAACCTCTATGACAACAGCTTCACTGCTTGGGAAACTAAGAGAGCACGAATTGGAAATGGACAGATTGTTTGTCCAAGAAAATGAGGACAAGCATGTCAAAGGCATATCTTTAAAGACAACTGAACATAGAAGGTGCCAAGAATCAAGTGACAGTGATGAAGATACATTCAGACTGATGTCCAAAAAGTTTAGCATATTGTTGAGAAAGAATAGCAACAAACATCAATCTTCTAAAAGGTATAATGGAAATAAGTCAAATTATTTCAATTCTAATAAGTATACATGTTTTGGTTGTGGTGACCAAGGAGTCATCAAGGTTGATTGTCCTAATACTGAGAATAAAGAGAAAACAGAATTCAAGAAAGGAGAAAGGACATGCAAGGCTAAGAAAGCTTATATAGCATGGGAAGAGAATGACGTGTCTTCTTCCAACTCCTCCTCAGAAGATGCAGAAGCCAATTTGTGTTTAAAAGCTTCTATCTCAAGCATTGTAAGTTCGAATTCTTCCACTAAAGGTGATAGTTACTATCAAATTCTTGAGGACTTTAAAGAGACTCATGAAGAAACAAATAAATTGGCTCTCAAAAACAACAAGTTGAAAGGTTTGAACAATTGGCTGGAATCTAAAGTTAAAAACTTAGAAGAAGAGTTGAATAACTCCAGAAATGATTTTGAAACCATTGATCTTATTTATAAAAGCTCTTATTATGAGTGTGACTTAAGTTTTTGTAAAAATTGCAAATCTCTTAAAAATAAAGTTTTTTATCTTGTGAAAGTTGTGGACAAACTTACCAAAGGAAAATCCAACTTTGAGAATGTGCTACCATAAAAAAATTGTGTGTTTGGAAAAACTGGTTTTGGTTTTAATCCACAGAATAAGAACAGTGGTAGTTTAAAACTATTTTCAACCTTTGCAGAAAAATAATCGACTAAAAAATCGAAACAACTGATTGTTTACTGCTTTTATTGCATGAAAAGAGGCCATTCAGTTAGATTTTGTAAAGTGACAAAAATTCTTGTTCCCAAAGACATATATGTGGATTCCTAAGAATCTTAAAGGTTCTTATGATCAAACTAAAATTAAAGGACCCAAATTTTTAAAGGGATCAAATCTAGCCACTTCATATGTTGCTTTTATAGGACTTTGCTTCTAGGTTCAAGGATTTGTAAAAGGTTGTTTGAGTGGAAGCAGTTCAAAATGAAGTTTTGGTTATGATGTTATGTGCAATCTCCTATATATACTTTGTTTCTTGAAGAATCACTTTTCATGTACTATGACTTCTTTATGTTTGACAAACTATTTCAAATATGCAAATTCATCTTTCTGCTTTTGCAATTGCTACTATAATGTCTGTGCATTGATTTGTGCCTCTGAATGTCCTCAGAGTTGTTGTAGGTCAAAGGTACACTTATTACTACCTTGAATATTATTCTCTCAATGTACTTATTGTCATTAATCGAATATATTCTTCAATATCTTGGAAATTTAAATTTTTCTGGTTTGGTCAAATCTGCATGTGGTTTTTCTGAGCATTTGTTTTGGGTCTGACAGCTCACTTTATTACCTTTGAACAAATTCTTTTTTCTGTTTGAATTCAATGCACTAAATGGCAAAGTAGTAATTGCTCTTTTTAATTATAAAAATGTGGTTCATATTTGTTTGAACCTGCAGCTTTTTGACTCTCTGTTGGGTGCTCACTCACACTTAGACATGGAATAAACACCTCCCTCCTCCAAGAGAATGAAGACTAGGGCAGTGAAGAGTGGTGGACGACTGAAAAGATGGTTTTCAGGTGAAGAGGAAGTGATTGAAAAATATCTTCATGAAACAAGCAGGAAGGTGGTCAATAACCCAAAGCTCATCACTTTCAGCTGGCTGAAAGAGTAGAAACTTATGGAGGTGAGGAACTTACTAAAGGAACAGATGCTGAAAAGATTTCTTGAGATGTTGGAAACATTTATCTAGACTTGGTAAGGGTCTTTTATACCAATTTTCAAGTTGTTGGAAATTAAACTTCCTGGGTCCTTGGATTTTAGAGGCAGGCCATTTTGAATAATGACACTGCATTCAACCTTCAACTCTATATTCTTCTCATCAATATAGCTCCTCTTCTTCAAAGATTTTCCACAAGTTGGCTTTTTCTCTCGAGCTTCTGCAAAATAATTTTTAGGAAGCAAATTATCAAAAAAGTTCTCTCCTTATTTTTTTTAAGGAGCATGAGGATATGACAAATCTTTTACAAGAACACCTTGTTGAATCAAGTGTGTTCAAGCTTTGAAGAATCCAAACCCTTTGAAGGTTGATGAAAGGCAGGATGTGCTTGTTGTTGTTGAGCTGTCTTTAGATAGGATCGGGGTAGATTTTATGTATAAATCCACTCTTGATTGAATCCAAAGCATAAGCACTCTCAAACCTTTTAAATGAAATGTATTTTTCAAATTAAGTGAAAACAACCTGTTGTTTTGTCGAAACAACCGATTGTTTTATACTTAGGTGTTTTTAGAAAGGTTGAAAACTATTTTTGATGGTTGACTTTCTGTCAAACCAAAACAACCGATTGAATCGTGAAAACAACCGATTGTTTATTTTGGGACCATAACAAAAAACTGTTTTGTGCTTTGACTGTGCATTAAATGATTTTATAACTGAATACACTCCAATTTTAAATGCTTTGACCAGTCTTTGAAAGCAATAAAGAGTTTGTTAAGATTGTGTAACAAACAACCTTGCTTTAATCATAGAAAAACAGATTTGAGTTTTTTACTGATTTTGTTTTTGAAAGAGTTAGAGATTGCTTTGAGATTGCTGGATCAAAGATAGTGTGATATAGGATTTTCATCTTGTATTGATTTCAGATTTGTTCTGTAACAAGTGTAATCCTTTGTACTTTGAAAGAAACTCTGTGTGTATAGCTGAGAAGTGTTGTGTGTTCTTGAGGTTGTCAAGATCAGCATTCTTAGTGGTGTTGTGCTGAAGCCAAAGGAAGTGTGTGTCTTGAAGGGATCAAGGTCACTTCTTTGGTGGTGTTGTAAGTAATCTAGGGTTGATTGCTTAGTGGATTCCCTAGTGGTTTCTGGAAAGACTGGATGTAGCTCTTGGTTAAGAGTGAACCAGTATAAACCTTTGTGTGCATTCTCTATATCCTTAAACTCTTTAATTTCAGTTTTATATTTTGTGAACTGGTATAAACAACCGATTGTTTTTGCGAAACAACTGATTATTTTTCTGGTGCTGTGCTTATTTGCTTTGTGTTTTGGCAAACTGAATTCTGATTTAAGTATTTCTCCAAGTAATTTCATTCTAGACTTAAAAGTTTGCGAAAACCCTCTTTAAACCATTCACCCCCCCCCCCCCCCCCCCCCCCCCCCTTTCATTCTAAACTTCATTAAACCCCCTCCCCCAATCTAGTTTAAAGTCATACTTTCTAACACACCTCTCTCCTTATTTTCACTTTTTTCTCTTTTTTATAATTTTTTTCCTCCTCAATCATATTCTTCTCTCTCTCTTAGTCACATCTTTTTTTCCTTGATGAACAACTAATTTATCGCCATCCCTTTGGGTTGGTTTGGGTATTGGCTGAAAACTGACCACTCTGTCTCTCTGCTAATTATTTGGGAATCTGTCCCACCTTTGTTTCTAATTTTTTTATTACCACCATATTATTCTCTTTATTGGCAAATGTAGCTTTCCAGATTTTTGCCAAGGTATCTTCAAATTTGTTCAGTCTTTTAGGAACTGAAGGATATAGGGGTTGTTGTTGTTGTAAAGGACCTTGCTTATTGGATGGACAACTATATTGTTTCCACCCAAAATTTTGATTCTGATTGCTTAAGAATAATTATTGTTATTGGAGAAACCACCTTGCCTTCCCTGGTTGCCCATGTAATTTAATTCTCCTTTAGATGAATTGTTTTGATAAGAACAATGACCATTGGGATGATCACATCCACAAAAATCACACCTTTTTGGCTGACTTTGACTCTGAGAAGATTGCACAGCTTGTAATTGTTGTGGTAATTTAGCCATTTGTACAGTTAATGCTTCAAGTTGTCATGTCATAATTTTATTCCGAGCCAGAAGTGCATCTAAAGTACTCAACTCTAACAACCCTTTCTTCTAAATACATTGTCTATCATGTTGGGCTTCATAATTTGTTGATGCCAATGCATCACTAATCAATGCCGTCTGTTCCACATCAAGAACCATCATTGTGCCATCGGTTGCAACATCTAGGAGCCTCTTAGTATCAGATATGAGACCATTATGAAAAACACTCAATTGAGCAATGTCTTTAAACCCATGATTTGCGCATTTTCTCAACATCATTTTTAAATCTCTCCCATGTCTCACAGAAGGCTTCATATGCTCCTTTTCTGAACATAAAGATCTTAGACTTTGCTTTGATGTAGGGAGATAATGGAAAAAATCTTTGTAGAAATTTTTCCTTTACATCCTTCCAGCTTGTGAGACTCTGATTTAGATGTGATTTGAGTCATTATTTAGCCTTTCCTGCCAATGAAAAAGGAAACAAATGCATATAAACATTTTTAGTATCCTTTGATTGAAAGCCCATTGTTCCCACCAATTCATAAAATATAGACAAATGTGTATATCGATCCTCATGGTCCATGGTTGTAAATTGATGGTTACTGATAAGACTAAGAAAACAGGTTTCATCTTTAAGACCTTGGTGGTAACAAGTATTGCAATACTATAAAATTGGCTTGGCCCCTACTTCATGGTATAATCTCCAAGTGTTCTCCTAAGAGGTGGTGCTTGCTCTTCTGTCACATTGCTTTTCTCCTGAAAAATAATAATGGGAAGGGAAAAAATGGTTGAGGGTTCTTCTCTAATGTCTCCTTGTTTTTCTTTTGTCTTTTTCTTCTTGTTTCTTCTAGTTTCCTTTCCAATCTCTGATTCAAATGATAATTAGTCTTTGGGAATTTGACCTCTTAATATCGTATAAGAAAACTCACTCAAGGGTTCTATACCAACCAGTCCTCGGACTTCAGCGTTGACCACAGTCATGGTGGGGCCCCGAAGGATGGGAGACTGGGAGGACGGGCCAGTGTCTCGCAGAGCTCGCGAGTGAGGGTGGTCGAGGAGGGGGCGACATCAAGGCGAAGGGCGTGGAGGCCTCGGGCCTCGGTAACCCAAACAGTAAAGATGGGCCGAAAAAGGTGGTTTCCAAGCCACACTCCAGTTATCGGTATGGGAGAGGCCTAGATCATTGAGCGCCCATGCATGGGGTGTGGATAACACGGTAGGGTGCACCACAATCAAAAAGCCACTGGGAAAGAGACGACTCGTAAGGGTCACGTTCCAGGGGTGATCTGCATGCATGGCACGTGAATAGCTAGGGCACTCCAAGGATGGATGGCCCAGAGATTGGGTGCATGAGTTGGCACCCAAGTGGTCATCCCGTGGAGGATGCACTCCGGGAAGGGAGTATTACGCATTAAGTGGCCCTCAGAGCGGGTGTTAGTGACGCTAAGGCACACCTACAATAAATCTGGCTACAGTTAGCGAAAAGGGCAGAGACACTAGAGTATATAAAGGGTAACAACCAACATAACCAAGTACGCAATTATAACGCGAGTAACACACAGAGCTCTCAGAGTTAAGAGTTCTTTTTGGTGTTTCATTGCCCGGGAGTTTGACTTGAGCGTCAGAGTGCAAACGGCCGCGAGGGCGCCCTTTGTCTCTTTGTTTTCAGGTGATCCAATCGGAGGAAAGGCACGCAGGGAAGAGGGTCTTTAGACGCGAGATTATTGTAGACGCACGAAGACGTTTACGTCAACTGGCGGGAACAGGTTTGCACAAGGATTCACTAGCAGTAAAACAAAATGAACTTTTAAAAATTAAAATTGAAAACAAATAAAAATAACTGAAAATAAAATTAAAAAATCTGCAATTAAAATAAAATAAAATAAAAACAAAAAAAAATTAAAATATTCACAATACTTAAGAATTTTCACTAAAAAATGAAATTGTTCCCTGGTAACGGAGCCAAAAAGTTGATGACTATTTTATGGCAAGTGTATCGTGTCAGAAGTAATAATTTGTCCCTAAGGACGAATATCGGATCCACAAGGAACAATTGAATTATCAAGTATAAGATTCACTAAATAGAAAACAGGTAAGTAAAAGTTTGTAGCATGTTTGTTGTGTATGATTGCAACAATGTAAATAAAACAAAGTGAAGAGTTTTTTTATTCAATTGGGAAAATTGGGATTGGTGTTCATCTTTCTCATATTTTGTATTTTGAAAAGCATAATAATATTCTATCATTTGATTGATATTGATGCCTATATAAAATTCATTTATATCGATTTCTTACATATAAAATTATTAAGAGAGTTGCCTAAATATCGATTCCTCGCATATTTATAAAAAATATTTATCCTTACAATTAGATGTTGATAGCAATTAACATTCCAAATCTATTCTTAGCATTCAAATATGTTAAGAATTATCATTTTGGTCAAAAACTTAGAAATATTTTTGAGTCAAATATAAGGATCAAAATCATGGTAAACAAGTCTTACGAATAAAATGAAAATACCAATCATCAATCAGGAATAGAATATTACATTCAAATATAACTTTAATATATAAGAGTTTGAACATATTACTTCCAATCCCAAAGGGTAGAATTAGTCATTCATGTTGGCCATTACAAGCATGGAAGGCAAGAAAAGATGATCAATGATGTTTCTCCTTGACGACTGCCTCCTATAAGGTTTTCTATCACTTTCTATTCTCTCAATGATGTCTAGGGTTGTACCTCACGCCTCATATTTAACCTAGTTGGGCTTGGGCTAAGTGACTTCTCGCCTTGGCGTGATTGGGCTCGCTTGGGCTAGTTGATGGCAACTGTTCAGCGTCGAGACTTTCGTCCAAGAAGATAGATGATGATCGAGATTTAATGATGAGTTTTTAGAGTCTTTTTCTTCTTCTTAGCCTTGTAAAAATTGTATAGAGTAGTTAGGAAGTTTTAGGCCTTGTATTTTGGGTCAAAGTAGAGGAGGATGTAAATAGAAAAGAAAGTAAAGTGTAAAATAGTAAAAGAGGGGTGCAAAATAGAAATGTAGGCAAGGAAGGCATGAGACTCCACATGTCTTCTCCTCAATGGAAAGGATTTTCACCAATAAGGTGGTGACACTTGTCACACTTTCATTTAAGAGGTTTTGAGAGACTTTCTTATAAATAGGAATCTCTTGTACATGTATTTTCAACTTGGAATTAGTAATGAAATGCTGCCTATTTTTGGCCATTCTACTTGTTCTTAAGTTCTCCCTAGGTTAGTCTCCTTCAAGACTTAACCTAGGCTTTTTCCTACTGAGTTGACCTCACCTCTAACTCGTACAAATTCCTAACTTCACTTCAATCCATGGAAACTTATCTTGAGTTTCGTTAATGTTGTCGCTCATCAGATCTCCTTTACCATCCATCCGAAGAAGAAATTACAAAGATCACTACTAGAAGAAGAGTGTTTTTCCATCAGGAGTGGTATCGCCTAGGCGAGATTAAGCTTTCTTGGGCAAGTTCCTCTAGAAGGCTTCTCGCTTAGGTGAGTTTGGGCGAGTGTTGGAGCTTCCCACTTTCCCTTTTTATCTTTTATATTATACTTTAGCCCTTTCATCTCCATATTCCCCTACATCGTTCTTATTCATATTATAATCACAAAAATATGTAAAAATGTTTAAATTCATAAACTATGGGTTAAATTGTAGTTATTTTATAAAAAAATATTCATAAGTGTATGTATTTTAATATGAAATATTATTGAAATATGACACTTATCAAGGTGACATCAATTGTCCCGTGATAGAGGTTAGGTGGTCCAAGTCACAATCGAATCGTAACACTTCGGCTGCTAGGATCTTAAGTAGAAAGAGTTACACCCTAACTATCAAATACAACTTTTGATTTAGTGGTAAACTCTCGATCCAACAAAGATATAAAAACCAAGGTCACCAGTTCGATTCTGATCCGATCGGTCATCGGTAGTCGATGACGTCAGCAGCAGAGAACCACGTGGACCACTCGAAGGGTGACACGTGGACCAGGTGGCAGAGAGGTCGGGGGGACGATCGCCAAGAGAGGTGATC
>Ga0123342_1007003_pt1 | contig 15213 bp, 6 predicted proteins | sample Turbeawhitnodule_FD_89960 | JGI IMG/M metagenome (GOLD analysis project Ga0123342, IMG submission 89960) | Root nodule microbial communities of legume samples collected from Mexico - Turtle bean Mexico white nodule | ecosystem: Host-associated > Plants > Roots > Nodule | place: Mexico: Nepantla... | reverse complement strand
TGGGTTGGGCTAACTGGTAGTACCCAACCCTACACGTGTCATCATCTGAGCTGGGGTAACTTGAGCGTTATTTCTATGTAGTAACCAGCCGCGCGGCCAAGTCTCCTATTCAAGGAGTAATCTTGCACGTAACACGCTCTAGAACACCACCCGACAAGGCGAGTATCGGATGCAACAAAGTACACCATCTCTGTGATATCGCTTGTCGCAGGTGCCACCCTCCTTATTGCTACGCCATGCGTGTTCCAGCTGAGGAAACCTTGCCACCAACGAATGTCCACTCTGGGAATCCCGTCGTTGATGAGCAAGTTGTTCCCTCTAACTCACTCGACCTTCACGCCCCATGCTGGCGTAACAATTGTCTTACTGAACTTACACGCTTGAACTTACTCGTCTGAGCCTCCAACAGCTTTAACTAAGTTTACTGGGAAACTCGGCGATGTGCTCCTTGCGGCGATGTCAGACCACCTGATCTTCCATTATCTAACACGTCGATGACACACAAACCCGGCGACAACCGACGATGTACACTGCAGAACGCCACTTCCACGAAAGGCAACCATGCTCACTTCTGGACCATTCATCTTTCTCTTGTCCACGTGTCCTGCTGAGTACGCCCCACATAGTCACTTGCTAGACACGTCATCACACTCGGTGACCTGATCGATACAGCAACATAAACCAAAATTAAAAACATAAACAACAAGACAATTAAGGAAATATGATGAACAACACGGAATTAAGAACAACACAAAAAAATAAAAGAAGAGAAGGCACTTATCTCTTGAAGAACCTTGACTCTAGATACCAAATGATGGAATGTGCCTTCATGACCGAATTGATTTCTTGAATTTTTTGATGATTTGCGAAAGCTTCAACGGAGGAAACGTGCAATAGACTTAGTTGTTGGGCTTGATCTTCTACTTGTGGGGCTTGATCTTGGCCTTGTTCCATCAAGAGGTGGAAGGCTTTTCTTTAGAAACTCTATGGTGAGAAGGGGTTTCTTTTGAGAAATTGGAAAGATAATTTTTTGTAGAATTTTTTTTATCCTTCCATGAAGATTTGTACAAGCCATCATTATGAGTATTTTTTAAAGTTGTTTTCTTCAAAATTTGTGATTCCATCTTGATGGCTAGGTCAACCAATTTTTCTAAAGAAAAGTACTCATATAACTCTATAATATTCTGAATTTCTCTCTACAAACCACTTAAAACCTAGCTATCTTTGACTCCTCACTATCATGCATATTAATGTTAGTCAAAGTAGTTTCCAATTCTTTAAAGTATTAATCCACCATACTAGGTCCTTGATGAAGTCATTGAAGCTTCAACAACAGTTCCTTCCTATAATGAGGAGGAACAAACCACGCGCGCGTGCATTCTTCAAAGTATACCAAGAGACCACGATTGGTCTCTTGTTCAAACTAATATTCTTTATAACTTGATGCCACCACTGCATGGCATAGTTCAAAAATTCTAGGGAAGCTAACTTAACTTTTTGTTCATCTTCGACCTCATACACATTAAAAACTTGTTCTACCTTAGCTTCCCATCCAAAATACACATTAGGGTCACTTTCCCCATTAAAACTAGGTAACTTTACAAAAGGAAAAGAAGACTTTGGTAGTTGGTGTTGGTGGCACCTAGTTCCTACATTTTTCACTCTCCAATTTTCTTCTTCTTCACTTGCATAGTGCATGTGGTACCTTGTAGTTCTTCTAGGTTCCTGCCAATTTTATCTAGCTAGTCCCTCTTGAGTTTCCTCTAGACTTTGCATTCTTTCCACTAGTTGTCGTATTTCTTCTTTCTTGTGGTCCAAACTCCTTTTGGCATCCTCAAGCTCCTCCAAAAAGTGTGCCTTTTTAGGAGATTGCGGCTTTGAAGATTCTCCCGAAGACAATTGAGCCATGATTTGCATAAAAGAAAGCAAACAATTAGTGAAAACAACAATTTAATGCACTCACTCACGTGTATCACTTAGCTATTTAGTAAAGGATTGAAAATATTTTAATTCGCTCAAGGAAGATTTGAACTCCAAAGGTTCTACACTTAGTATAAACACTTCAAGTGAAAGAGGTCAAAGCTCTTATCACTTGCTCACCGAAAAATTCCCAACAAAACTTTAAGAAAATTTTAAAGAAAAGTTAACCAAAATGGAAGTAAGATGATGACAAAACTTAAACAAGACAAACAAGAAAAGAATTTTTAAAGACTCAAAGAAACTTACTTAAACTTTTAATTGTTCTCACCGGTTGACTCGAACGATAGTCCCTAGCCCTCCTATCTTCGCTTGAGAGTCGAACCTCCTTGGTTGAAGAATCTCTCACTTGCAAAGACAAAGGGCATCTTGACGGCCGTTTGCATTCCGACGCTCAAGTTAGTATTAGGGCAAAGAAACACCAAGTGTATAAGTAGTTTCAGTCTTCAAAACTGTGTACCTTCTTAGGGCTCTTAGCACCCTTTATATAGGTTGAAACTAGGGTTTACCTGTGTTCTGCGACCCACGTCTAGGGTTCCTTGGAGAACGCCCCTACGCCGCTATTACACAATCTTTGGCACATGGGACTTCCCTTAACTGGAGTGCAACGACTAATAGAATGGCCGCCTAGGTACCAACTTGTGCACCAAATCTTTAGGGCCATCTGTTCTTTGCGTGTCCTAAGTATTCACGTGCCATACATGCAGCTTCCCTTGGAAATCCTAACCCTGATCGAGCCTTAACGCCTCTAAGGGCTATTTACTCGTGTCACGCCTGAATGCGCTATACACCCCACTTGCATGGATCCCTCGCATCTTAGGGCTTCCTCCCATCACTGATGTTTAACTGGTAACTAGTGTAATTCTGGGCCCACCTTATGTGGCCCACTATAGTTGTTTAGACCACCGACGTTCGATCTCTCCCTCTATTGGCGAGGTCTGATGTCGATCCCTAACGTCGATGTCCGAGGACTGGTCGGTACATTAACTATGATGTTTTTTATTTTTAGAAATTGTAAAAGTAAGAAGGATAAAATTCCACAAATATGAAAACAATTTGCCACATAAAAAGAATCCTCTTTTCAGACTTGAAAAGTGAATTGCATTAACTTTGCTTTTGTCTTGGCTTTTGTTTTATGGATTCAAAATGTCCATAATCTTGGCAAGCATATTTTAGTTCACTTTCAATTTTCACAAATAGATTGGAATTCAATTCATATGTTCACTTGAATTCTTTGTTTGGAACTAAATCAACTACCACTTAAACAAATTCTAATTGCTTTTAGCTCTTCACAATTTAAAGTTAAATAAGTATAATGGATTTAAAGACTCCTAGAACACTAAGAACATAAGACTCAAGAAAAATAGGGAAGGAAAAAAAATTGACACAAATAATTCAAAAGTAGAATTTAAATTGCTTAATGAATAAAAAGGCGAAATTGTAAATGACGAGAATTTAAAGACTGAATTGAAAGGTGCTGAATTGTAAAGCGGAATTTAAATTACTGGAAGATATAAAGACATAATTGAAATGTGCTGGAATTTTAAAGCAGAAAATCAACTCAAGCAATTAAGCACAAGATAACCATACTTTGAATACCATATGATGTAAGTTGATTTTAGGATTGCACATTGTTATGGGTTTCACTTTGTTTATGTTTTTTTAATTAAGCAGAATATGGTGATAAGCTCAAAGAAGATTGTCACTGGACACGAACTTAACCAAGTGGTTAAGTAAGTGTGAATGTTCTCTTCTAGAGAGCAAAAGAGAAAACACAATATAAGTTGAAGATGATGATGATGATTGCGGAATTAAAAAGCATAAGATAGAAATGACCAAATGTTAAAAGAGAAATAAAGAACATGAAATGGAAAGACAAAGCGTAAATGAAGGAAGGAAAAAGAGAAAGAGTGAAAGAAGCTTATGGAGGAGATGACTATGGAGGGGTCACGCCACTTGGAATGGTGGATGGTTCCAAGATGAGTGGTGAGGAGTCGCCAGTTGATGTACACTACACTTAAGATGAGACCCAAGAACTTTTAGGAGAACAAAGCTCACTAAACACCCAAGCAAAGTTTCTTATCTATTCAATTTCAATGTGTAATATATTAGGCAAGACAGTTTATTTATAGGAGAAAGTGTCTTAGTAAAGAAGATAGAGGGGTAGGGGCGTCATTCGTGAGAAACCTTCTAGAAGGTAGGTAAAATAAACCCTAAACCTATAAGCATTTGTCATGAAAGGTGCCCAATTTATGTTAACTACACCCCAATTTATGCTAAGTGAATCCTACTCTAGCTTATTCTCCTATTTGGACCCCCAAATTGAGCTCAATTTATTTACATGAACTTGTCTTTTAATAAGATTAGAAGAAAGAACATATGATGCTCTGGCCTATGTCTAGTTCTTCTTCTGCTGAGATACTTTTAAAGTTTTGTGGGACCTTTTCTTGGATGCTAAGATGACTGACTTAATTATGAAGTGTTTTTTGTGTCCTTGATTTTCTCCTTATTTAATTGGATTGTATCATGTCCCCAAGTTGGAAAGAATTCGACTTTGAATTTAAAACTCCTGAAAATAACATAATTAGTTTGTTTACACCTTACTTTTTTTTGTTTTTGTTAGTATCAATTGATAATTAAAAATAATTTTAATCAAAATTTAAACCCTTAAATGTATTATGTATTTATTTATATTTATAGTAGATTTAATCAAGTTTTAAGTATTGTAAATATTAGTATTTTCAATTGAGTTTTTATTAAAAAAATATCTATTTAATATTTTAAAAAAATTATCTATTTAATATTTAGAAAAAATTATCTATTTAATATTTAGAAAAAAAATATTTTCCAATCGAATTCTTATGGTTTAACTATTTTTTTAATTGAGTGATGTAATTGTTATTTTGATGTGTCGTTTTGCTTACTTGTCTCCTTATGTTAAAAAACGTAAACATGTTAGATAATAAGGGATCGTCATAGTCACCCATATCAACGGTGATAAAGACAATAATTCTTTGACTGATGATGATATGGAAGTCATCAAAAAATATGACAATATCGTTATTCAACATATATTTAATTAAAGTAATAAAAATTACTTCTTCTACTTTAATTTAATCACTCACTTAATAGAAAAATTAAGCGAGAAAGACCCAATTCTAAAAAATATTTTTTTAGTATTGAATAAAAAAAAGATTTAATTAAAACTTAATTAATTCTTTAAAATATTTATATACAAAATAATAGTGTTGAAATAAAATTTCATCATATAAGGACAAATAATAAATGCAACAAAGAGTAAGATTTATATAACTTAATATTATGATATGCATATAACTTTTAAAATTTATATGTTATGTTATATTATAAATTACAATATATATTCTCAAATTTCTAATAGTTGCTAAAATATGCCCAAATGACAGTGTAAAGAAATCGATTTAGTTATATTGAAGAATAGTTGTTCTTATGATCCGCTTAGACATAAATACGTTGAGTTTTCTTTGGAGATATCAATTTCAATATACATCAATTTTAAAGATACCAAAAGCTTATTGAATCTTAAAAATAGGGAACTTAAAAAAATATAAGTTATTAAATTCAAATACGATTATATATGATAGATGTATTTATACATTTTACTTTAAAATCACATAAAAAATGTTTTAAAAAATGTTTTGAAAATTTGTATATTTTTCAATAGAGACTTACTTTTTATAATTCTAATATAGAATCATATGAAATTCACCCTTTATTAAAATCTTATTCAATTTTTATTTTTAAATACTAAAAGACTTTTAGTATTATTTTATGTAACATATCTATTTACCACATCTAAATACTATAATATACATTAAATATCAAATTAAATATTTACTTATATACATATCAATCATACAATATTTCAAAATATATCTTTTTTCGTAGAGATTTTAATATTTACATCTATTGACCAGTGCTCGGGCGTAGTTGACTACTAGTGGGTATGGGGCCATGTAAGTTGGGTCCCATGAGCAGCAGGGGTCAGCATTCCACAGACAGTACGCCCAAGGGATCGAGGAGTGGTCAGACATCGGTCATCAGGATATGCTGACCTCGGACCTCGGACCTCGGCAAGTCAAATAGCAGAGCTGGGCCACGGGAGGTGGATCCCAGACCACTCACCAGTTATTAGTTAGGGAGAAGCCTAGGTCACAAGGGCCCATGCGTGTGGTGTGGATGACGCATTCAAGCGCAACACAAGTAAATAGCCACTGGAAAAGATACGACCTGAGAGCGTCACATTCCAAGGGTGAGTTGCATGCATGGCACGTGAACGGCTAGGACGCTCCCAAGACGGGTGACCCCAGAGATCAGGTGCACGAGTTGGCACCCAGGTGGTCATCCCGTCAAAGGTTGCACTCCAGTTAGGGAGCCTTACGTGCTAGGTTGCTCTAAGAGTGGGCAATAGTGGCGCCAAGGCCCACCCTCAGAAAGCCTATTTTGGGTAGTGGAAACAGTGGAAACCCTGGACTATATAAAGGGTAGTAATAAACCTAACAAGGTACGTTATTCATTTGCGTCGGTTCACACACAGAGCTTTTACGCTTAACAATTTTGGTGTTTCCTGGCCCTGAGATTGACTTGAGCGTCAGAGTGCAAACGGCCTCTGGGGCGCCCTTTGTCTTTGTGATTTCAGGTGTTTGATCGAGAGAAAGGCACGAACGAAGGCACGAACGAAGGCATAGCCACTCGGCAGGAACATTTGGCGCCCACCGTGGGGCACGATCTAAAACGTTGTCCCATCCGTTGCACCGAATGGAGGCGAAAGCCTCACCCTGCAACAAATCATGGAAACTATGCAGGCTTTCCAAGAAACGGTGGTTGCATCAAGAGTAGATCAAGAGCGCATCCAGATTGATCTTGTTGCTTCGCTGGCAAGGAATGAAGAACTGCAAATAGCCAACGAGGAATTGCGTAGAGGGTTGTGGAATCAATGGGGGGGAACGTGAGGTGGAAGATCAAGAAGTCACGACGCCACCCAGAGAATTCCCAATGCCATTTTCACAGGTGATCATGGACTTCGTGATACCAGCCACATTCGTGGGCCCTAAACCCACCTTCACGGGTGTAGAGGACCCAGAGGCTCACCTCACGGCCTTCCATACGCAGATGATGTTGGTTGGGGGTACTGATGCGGTGCGATGCAAGTTGTTCATGAGCACTTCGGTGGGTACGGTGATGGAGTGGTTCATCAGCCTCCCTGATGGCCACATAACGTTGTTCACGCAACTGTCCAAGTTGTTCAGGGAGCAGTACATCGCAAATCGAGCTCCCCCACCTATCTCTTACGAACTCTTTGACGTAAGACAATATCAGGGAGAGTCCCTGAGAGAGTACCTTAACCCTTTTGGAACACAGGGTGTGAAGCTAAACACCAAGGACGAAACGATGATGGTGCTCGCGTTCAGAAAGGCATTGTGCCAGGGTCTTTCAGCGAATCACTCATCAGAAACCGCCCCAAAACTTTCAGCGAAATAAGGTGTCGGGCAGTGGCTCACATTGCTGCAAAGGGAGAAGTCAACGAGAAGCGCACGTGTGTTGTCCTCACGCGCCCACGTGCACCAGGTCGGCCTCAACCCTTAAGGGTACATGAGGCAACGACAGAGAAGAAGACCCCAGTTAAGCAGCAGCCCTACCAACCCAGGAAGCCCCAAACCAGGGGGCGTACAAGGGAAAATGTGCCACAAAGGCACGACTTCGTGGTAAAATTGAAGGACCTCATCACTATCCCCAACATAGCAGAGAGACTGAAGATACCCGCAAAGACCAACAAGAAGTTGGGGCCCAACAAGAACTCCTGGTGTGAGTTCCATCAAGCATTTGGCCACCCCATACGCAACTGTTTGGCATTGGGACACCTGTTGGACGAGTTGGTGAAGAACGGCTTCCTGAGGGATTACTTGCAGGAAGCACAGGATGCCGAGGACATGGCAGTGACAGGGGGTGACCAGGGGCATGAAATCCCCGTGCATGGTGAAGTCCACACCATTTCGAGATATTTTTTAAGGATGAGGGTGCACCGCTTCTCAGCGGAAGAAGTATGCACGAGCAGTGATGTCGGTAGAAGCGCAAGAGGCAGATGACGCCCTTGACGACGACCTTGTCTTCATCAAGGCCGACCTCCAAGATTTCGTCCCACACGACAACGACCCGATGGTGATCTCAGTAGTAACCGCAGGGAGGAAGGTACACCATGTACTTGTGGATCAAGGAAGCTCGACAAACGTGATGTTCTGGACGACTTTCAACAAGCTGCAATTGTCCCTTGACCTACTAAGGCCTTATACTGGTTGTTTGTACGGCTTCGCGGGAGATCAGGTGGAGGTGTGTGGACACCTAGAGTTGAGGACCACCTTCACAGACGGTGTCACGTCCCGTACGGAGAACATTGGGTACCTCGTCGTCAATGCCCCCTCTGCATATAACATATTGCTAGGTAGACCTACGCTGAACAGGCTGAGGGCAGTATCGTCGACGAGGCACATGAAGATGAAGTTGCCTGACTTGGGGGGAAAGGTGATTACCATCAAGTCAAATCAGAAGGAGGCTAAGAGATGTTACAAGAACAATCTCAAGATGAAGAGGGGGTGTTCATGGTTACCACCAGGGCGCCAAGCGAGGAAGGGGTCGCCCCATCAGAGATAGCCCGAGCGGAGATAGCCCGAGCGGAGATCGCCCGGGAGAAGCGACCCGAACCAGACGGGGAGGTCATGGAGAAGGAAATTGGAGATAGGACGTTCAAGCTTGGCAAGTTGCTAGGCCAAGCGGCACAGGACCAGATCGTCGAGGTCATAGCACGACATTTGGATGCCTTCGCATGGTCTGCCTCGAACATGCCAGGCATAGACCCAGACTTCCTGTGCCACCGCCTCACCATGGATCTCAAGGTCAGGCCTATCCGCCAGAGAAGAAGGAAGTTTAATGAAGAAAGACAACAAGTCATTAAAGAAGAAACAAAGAAGCTACTGAACGCTGGCCACATAAGGGAGATCTGGTATCCCAAGTGGTTGGCCAACGTGGTCTTAGTGAAGAAGGCCAACGGGAAGTGGAAAATGTGTATTGACTTCACCGACCTTCACAAAGCATGCGCAAAGGACTTCTACCCCCTACCAAGCATCGACGCCTTGGTAGACAGTGCCTCGGGCTGCAAGATACTCAGCTTCCTGGATGCTTTCTCTGGGTACAACCAGATCAAGATGCACCCTAGGTACGAGTGCAAGACAGCATTCATGACAGAGTTGTCTTGTTACTATTACACAGTGATGCCCTTCGGACTCAAGAACGCAGGCGCCACCTACCAGAGGCTGATGGACAGAGTGTTAGCGCCCATGATAGGGCGAAACGTGCAGGTCTACGTGGACGACATGGTGGTGACCTCACAGGTGAAAGATCAGCATGTGGTTGACTTGGAAGAACTATTTACTACAATAGCCAAGTACAAACTGAAGCTGAATCCCGAGAAGTGCGTGTTCGGGGTGGAAGCAGGTAAGTTCTTGGGTTCCTTCTCATCGAGCGTGGGATAAAGGCAAACCCCGAGAAATGCACTGTAATCCTTGCAATGAGAAGCCCAATCTCAATGAAGGAGGTGCAGTAGTTAACAGGGCGGATGACCGCTCTGTCCAGATTTGTATCAGCTGAAGGAGATAAGGGTCACCCTTACTTCCAGTGTCTGAGGAGGAACAACAGGTTCATCTGGACCAGGGAATGCGAAGAGGCGTTCCTCAAGTTGAAAGAGTATCTGGCCTGTCCTCTAGTGTTGTGCAAGCCACAACTGGGTACTCCACTTCGCCTGTACTTCGCTGTGACGGAGCGGGCGATCAGTTTAGTCCTCGTCCAGGAGCAGGACCAAGTGCAGAAACCCATATACTTTGTAAGCAAAGTATTGCAAGGGCCTGAGATAAGATACCAGGCCCTGGAAAAGGCGGCTCTAGCAGTGGTATTCTCAACAAGGAGACTTCGCCATTATTTCTAGAGTTTTACAGTGGTGGTGATGACAGATCTGCCTATCCGTAAGGTCCTACAGAAACCAGACGTGCCAGGAAGAATGGTACGATGGGCAGTGGAACTATCAGAGTTCAATGTCCAATACGAGCCCTGAGGTCCTATCAAAGGCCAAGTTTACACAAATTTCGTGGTAGAGCCCTCCTCGGCAGATGCACACCAAGAGGAAGCCAACTTCCGGTGGGTGCTATGGTTCCTCTAACTAGCAAGGCAGTGGGGCAGGTGTCATCTTGGAGGGACCGAACGAGCTTTTGATTGAGCAGGCCCTACGGTTCGCCTTCAAGGTCAACAACAATCAGGCGGAGTACGAGGCCCTCATTGTTGGCATGTTGTTGGCGAAGGAGATGGGAGCGGAGAGTCTGTTGGCAAAGAGTGACTCCCTATTAGTCACAGGTCAGGTGATTGGAGAGTACCAGGCTAAGGACCCTCAGATGGCCGCATACCTAGGGTATATCCAGATTTTGGAGGGCTCATTCGCGGTGTTCAAACTGGTGCATGTCCCAAGAGAGCAAAATGCCCGAGTTGACTTGCTGGCTAAGCTCGCCAGTTCGGGCAAAGGGGGCAGGCAGAGGACGGTCATATAGGAAACCCTGAAGACACCTCAAACATTTACCAATGCGCATGAATAATGGTGGAGCTCCACTAAGGGATATGTGGGAGTCACATCGGTGGACGATCTCTAGCATCAAAGGCCATTCGTGCGGGATATTTTTGGTCAATCGTAAGGGAAGACTGCACGAGGTATGCACAACAGTGCAAGAAGTGTCAGCAACATGCTGACTGGCACAAGGCGCCGCCAGAGGAGCTTAGGTCGATTTACAGCCCTTGGTCATTTCATACATGGGGGATCGACATCCTGAGACCTTTTCCTCTGGCGATAAGGCAGATGAAGTACCTCGTGGTCACCATGGAGTACTTCACGAAGTGGATCGAGGCTGAGCCAGTGGCGCAGATCACGGCCCACAAGATCATGCACTTCGTGTGGAAGAATATAGTGTGCTGCTTTGGGGTGCCAAAGCGTTTGGTGTCAGACAGTGGCACAGAGTTCGCATGTCAACAGTTGGGCAAGTTATGCTCAGAAGTTGGAATAAAGCAGGTGTTCGCATCAGTCGAGCACCCTCGGGCAGGTCGAGTCTGCCAATAGAGTCCTACTCAGAGGTTTGAAGAGAAGGCTCAAGAAGGCCAAAGGAACTTGGGCAGAGGAGGTTCCTAGAATTGTGAGGGCTTACCACACCACTCCCCAATCCACCACTAGAGAGACACCCTTCAGCTTGGTGTATGGGTCGGACGCGATAATTCCACTGGAGATCCATGAGAGCTCGCCATGATTCCAAAACTTCGTGGTTGAAGAGTCCAACGAAGAGAGGAAGGTGAACCTGGACCTACTGGACGAGGTTAGGGAGGAAGCAAGAATTAAAGCTTAAGCATTGAAGAGAAGGGTGGAGTACAAGTACAGCTCGAAGTTGAAGCCTCGCTAGTTCCAGGTCGCCGACCTGGTGATGCGAAAGGCCCACCCATATCAGCTAGAGAAAAAAGTATCCCCCAAATGGACTGGTCCTTTCAGAGTGACAGAGGCCCTTGGGAATGGAGCATACAGGCTTGAGACGCTGGAGGGAGGCGCAATTCCTCGTACATGGAATGCGACCAACCTCAAGTTTTATTTCACTTGAACAGTAACATTGTACATTGTTCTTAGGGGACGTTATTTTTCCCTTATAAGGGTTTTTTAATGAGGTCACCCAATAAATTTCAATTGAAGTATATTCTCGAATTTTTGTGCAATGCAGATACGAACAGTTCCCTTGCGTTAGAGGTCTCGAGAGCGGGAAAGGTAGGTTCGTGGAGCACACCTCCCCCCTCGAGTGAGAACGCCAAGGTTGAACGAAATAGTTCACCAGTTAAATCCTCCTCGCCTTTGAGCGAAGACGAGGTCAGTTACGAATCATCCCTTGCGTCAGAGGTCTCCAGAGTGGGAAAGGTAGGTTCGTAGAGAACACCTCTCCCTCGAGTGAGAGCGCCAAGGTCGAACGAAATGGTTCACCAATTAAATCCTCCTCGCCTTGGAGCGAAGATGAGGTCAGTTTCGAGCTAGTTCCCTTACGTCAGAGGTCTCGAGAGCGGGAAAGGTAGGTTCGTGGAGAACACCTCTCGCCTCTAGTAAGAATGCCAAGGTTGAATGAAATAGTTGACCAGTTAAATCTTCCTCGCCTTGAAGCGACGATGAGGTCAATTTCGACCTAGTTCCCTTGCGTTAGAGATCTTGAGAGGGGGAAAGGTAGGTTCGCAAAGAACACCCCCACACCCTCGAGTGAGAACGACAAGGTCGAACAAAACAGTTCGCAAGATAAATCCTCTTCTGCCTTTGAGTGGAGATGGGGTCAGTTATAAGTTGTCCCTTGGGTTAGAAGTCTCGGGAGTGGGAAGGTTAGGTTCTCAGCGAACACCTCCCCCCTCGGGTGAAAACGCCAAGGCTAAACAGCCCAGTTCATAGCAAAGTCCTTCCCAGGCCATATCATAAAGTTCAAATAGTCAAAGGTGTTGTTAAGCATCAGCGTGAAGTACAACAGTTTCCGAAACTAAGATGCACAAGCGACGTTAAGTCATAGCCATTGATCGAGACACATGTTCGCGCATAGAGCCACGTAGGTCGCCAGGGGCAAGCACTTAGTCTCTTCATTGAACAAGTTGCAGCTCGAGACTGGGGGGCTTGTGTACCGACCGGTGCTCGGGCGTAGTTGACTGCTAGTGGGTATGGGGCCACTTAAGCTGGGTCCCACGAGCGGCAGGAGCCAGCACCCCCGCAGACAGTACGCCCAAGGGATCGAGGAGTGGTCAAACATCGGTCATCAGGATATGCTAACCTCGGACCTTGGACCTTGGCAAGTCAAATAGCAGAGCTGGGCCACAGGAGGTGGATCCCAGACCACTCACCAGTTATTAGTTAGGGAGAAGCCTAGGTCACGAGGGCCTATGCGTGTGGTGTGGATGACGCGTTCAAGCGCAACACAAGTAAAGAGCCACTAGAAAAGATACGACCTGAGAGGGTCACGTTCTAGGGGTGAGCTGCATGCACGGCACGTGAACGGCTAGGGCGCTCCCAGGATGGGTGACCCAAGAGATCAGGTGCACGAGTTGGCACCCAGGTGGTCATCCCGTCAGAGGTTGCACTCCAGTTAGGGAGCCTTACGCGTTAGGTTGCCCTAAGAGGGGGTAATAGCGGCGCTAGGGCCCACCCTCAGAAAGCCTATTTTGGGTAGTGGAAACAGTGGAAAACCTAGACTGTATAAAGGGTAGTAATAAACCTAACAAGGTACGCTATTCACTTGCGCTGCTTCACACACACAGTTTACACATAACAATTTTGGTGTTTCCTGACCCTAAGATTGACTTGAGCGTCGGAGTGCAAACGGCCTCTAGGGCGCCCTTTGTCTTTGTTATTTCAGGTGTTTGATCGAGAGAAAGGCACGAACGAAGGCACAGAGACTCGGAAGTGGGAGTATCGTGAGACGTACAAAGACAATCGAGTCAACTGGCAGGAACATTACATATGTTAAAACAAAATATTCAAACAAAACATCAAATTCTATCAACTAAGAGTAAAGCTCTATCACCTGAAACTTCATTCGCTCCCGTGTGATACACGATCATCACAAATAAATAAATAGAACAAACACAACCCAACAAAAGGGCAAGCTAGCTACTTTTAAAACTTCTAATATAATTGAAATTTTAAATCACAAACGTGAATTCATCATTTTGCATACACTTTCACAAATCAATCAAGTGTCTATAATGATTCATAACCATATTTCTATGTTAGACTTCTACTGACCAATATACACAAACACTTGACTTTACTTCTGGAAAACTCGTGCATTGACTTAGACTCATAGATCTGCACCTATCATACTACATCATTGTGAAATTCACACAGTTATGTGCATAATAATCTCAATATTAGATTATCTCAAATGACAAGGTTAATTCATATAACCTATAAGACCAAATTATGTTTCAAACCGCAAACAAAATCATATGAACTCCTTCGACTCTCAACACCTGATAATCTTCATCTATATGATTCTAATATATTAGGAGAGTCAGGATACCTCATTTTAAACAAATCCCTAGTCAATGCACATCCTTACAATTTCAACACGATATTTTCTTTCCTAAAAATACTATGTCCCGATTACCACTTCATATTTCATATCTCACAATTTATAAAACCAAACCATTTAATCATAACAAAGCTTGGAAATAAACAAACAAAAATACATCCCATTTTTTCTTGAGCGAGATTCCCTCTCGCTTAAACAAAAATGGGTCTCGCTTGAGCGAAAATATCTGGAACTCATTGTCTCAAGCTACCTTGAGCAGAAAGGTCTCACCTAAATATCTCGCTTATGCATAAACATTTGCACAAAAACTTAAGAGTGGGATAGTTACCTTAGTAGAGTTATATATATATATATATATATATATATATTCCCCATCACTAAATCAAAATCATTCATGATCCGGTCGATCATCGGTAGTCGGTGACGTCAGCAACAGATAGCCACGTGGACCGTTCTTAGTGGGACACGTGGGCCAGGGAAGCTGATGTGTCTTGGACAGGGTCACCCGGGGGGTGATCGGTGATCAGGTGGTGATCGGTGGTCAGAAAGAATGTGCGATCATCGTCTAGATAAGCACCATGAAGCAGAGGGCGTGGCGCTATGGGGAACCGATCGGTCGTCTGGGGTGAGTGACGGTCGTCGGGTCTTCGTGTTACGCGCAGTTAAGCTGGGAACGAGAGGCGATTCCCGGTGAGAGTGTTGCATACGAGCCTTGTGTGGCAGAGTATCAAAGAAAGGAGAAGTTATGTGCTTTGTAGTGTCGTGCATGAGAGTGGCCTAAGAGAGCTAGCAGCCAGTCGGTGATTGGTGCTCTCTTAACCCATAACGTGCATGGAGCAAAGCAGAGGTGATCGTTCACACAGTAGGTGACGCTTGGTACGTGCGCTTAGCCAAGCCACACCTGGTACTCACGCTGAGGTTGCGCGAGACACCTAGTGAAAGAAACACACTAAGTTACTTCGTACACGAATAACTTAGGCGCGCAAACAGAGTATATAAAGGCATTCCGCGCTCAAATAAAGGGAGGTAAGATTCATTCTTGCAAGTGACTAGTTTACACATAGAGAGAAAG
>Ga0123342_1007002_pt1 | contig 15214 bp, 9 predicted proteins | sample Turbeawhitnodule_FD_89960 | JGI IMG/M metagenome (GOLD analysis project Ga0123342, IMG submission 89960) | Root nodule microbial communities of legume samples collected from Mexico - Turtle bean Mexico white nodule | ecosystem: Host-associated > Plants > Roots > Nodule | place: Mexico: Nepantla... | reverse complement strand
TTATATTCTACTTCATTTCTATTTTCTTATTATTTCGATATTGTTGTAGGATCTTCCTGCTAAATTTTCACAATATATTCGACAAGGGAGATTCAATAAGGTTACTCTGCATGGTCTACTAATAGATGTGGAATGCAAGGTCTTGAAAGGGACTTGTTTCGAAAAAGTTTTTTATTAAAAAAATATTTGTTAGATTTCTGACAATTCTAACATAATTTTAAGAAAAAAAATATTAATTTTTTAAAATCTCAAACTTATTATATAAATTTTTAATATGATTATAAAAATAAGGATAAATCCTTTTGAATCAGCTATGAAAAACATCTTATGTTTCAAAAAGATCTAAAATATATTTGTGCAAATAAATTTTTATTATAAATTCATATAATATATAGATCTATATCCCCGTATCATACATTTTAGAAATTATTAGAAATTGTGTGTATTTTTGTGTTCTTATCATATCACTATCCGTGTCACGGTCATGCTATATAGACCATAAACATTAGTTGTAGGCATGATCCTACTCAACGTAGTTGTTGTTGAGGACTTGTCTACAGCTAGAGCACCATGGCCAACAGCTTTTGCAGTTCCACATCCTATAGACACCAGCAACCATTTGAGGTCTTTAGAGTCACTACAAAATTCTTCACCTTATATTACTGTAACGCTTCTGTGATAGCAGCCATTGGCAAATTGCATGAATTTACTCTTCTTTCTTCTCTCACAACATTCTATGCATGCAGCATAGCTTGGGTGTGCTGCTAGTATTAAACTTAGATTCCCTTTGCGTGAGTAAACTTTCAATGTATCTAGGTGGATTTTTGCGTGAGTAAAGAGGTTAATTTAGGTCGAATCCTGGAACACATGCTAAACAAGTCCATTATTTGATACTTTCTTTTTGACGGATTAAAATAATTGAATGGTGGAAACAATGAACAATGAAATATATGAATGGAAGTAAAAATGTAAATGAATAAACCAACACAGAATTGAAAAACAAAGATAGAATTAAAAACTTAAAAATGCAGTTGTAGAATTGAAACTAGCAAGACAGAATGCTAAAAAAATATCAAATTAGAAACATATGAATAGCAATTAACGAGATTGACGGTTTTAACAGAAAACAGAAACAGAATGAACTTTTTTTGTGAGAAGCTGAAATTGAATGTATGAACAAGAAATTTCAATTAATTCGAAAAGAAACATTAAAGAGTTGAATTGAAAGTAGGCATCAAAAGAAATATGAAACCGAACTGAACTAAAACAGGAATTAAACCAGAAACAATTATCAATTGTAAAAACTGTATTAACTAGAACAACCAGAAACTGAAAAATCTAACTAAACCAAAAATTGAAATTGCTATTTAGATTTGAAGCAAATGAACATTAAAACTGAATGTAAAAGTAAGGAAACTGTAATTCGTAGCAGATATGAAAGCATGAACGAGATCAAACTAAGAATGAAAATGGAACTGAAAATAGAAAACAATTAAAACAGAAAACAGTAAACTAACTAGGAATACTACTCTTGTTCGATGAATTTGATCACTCTGAAATCTCTATGCAGTTGTATGTTGATATCGAAACTTGGAAGAACTAGAAACAATAAAAAAAATGCAGAAGTGCAATGGAGAAGATGAACCGAACAATTCTTGGAGAAAAGGCAGAGAATTCCACTACCTGTAAAAACCAAAAATTAAAAGAAAACTGAAAAATGTAAAAGTGTATTCTACTTCTAATTCTCAAATCTAAGTGTGTCCCTGTTTTACTTCAATCAATGCTTATTTATAATGTCTGAAACATTCAAAATCATGGGCCTAAACAGATGAACTAATGTGGGTCCGCTTCACTGCAGCATGTGAAATTGCAATTCCACCCCTATATACAAATTCTAAGAAATAAACTAAACTGTTGCAGCTGTTGTACATCTTATTCACTGTTTTGTATTCCAATCTTCATGTCTTCATTACAGCTTCAAAATTCAGTCATCTACTGATCCAATTGTTTATCTGAAAATGCTACCTACAAGGTTCAAACTATGAGTACTAGTCAATAAAGTACAAAAATTCAGCTCAAAAACAAAGAATTAAGTCAATTCATACTAAAACACTTATCTAACATTAAAAATAAAAATCTATACTAAAAGTAAAGAATAACAACAAAAGAAGCACTTAGGAAATGCAATTTGTCTATAAAAGTAGGAACAGATAAAGAGTTATCAGCCCCATCTACTTTATACCTTATTTACACTACTGCTACCATACAATAGTTCACTACCATATTCACCCCCTACATCATACTTCCTCATTTCCTATATTTATCCTCACATAACTCCCGACCTTATGTCCCCCACGATCATTGATACCAACTGTGTTTGGATACTAGTCCACTGCTATTTTACACCCTCGCATCTTTACTTTCCATTGTTATATATCTGATAATAATTTTTGTTATATTCTAGCTTAGTATTTTATTCCCTTATATAGTAGATTTCAATCACTACATCATCTGCTATGCCTTTAATACTCAACTCACCCCCTGCCATGTCTTTTGCCATTACTTATACTCACATTAGAATCTCTGCTTGTTTTTCTTTTCACAGAACATTGGTTAACCATAATGACACTATTTTTTGTGAGACCTGAAACAATAGTGCAACTATAGCTTATATATCCTACATTATACCCCTACTTCCATGTGGAGCTACATACCTTCAATGCATAGCCAGGTTTCATGGAAGTTTACCCTAAATCATTCTCAACACCCAAGGCGTTTTATGGAAGTTTACCCTAAGCCCTGACGCCAACTCAAATCATCAAAATATGCTTTTTATCACCCGTATATTGTGAATCTTTGATTCACACACAAATACTGTGTGATCAGCAAACTGTAATAAATTACTCAATTTCCTTTTTCTGTACTTTCACTTCATTAAGTATATGCTTTCTAATCCTATCCTACCATCCAGATAAACCTTATACCATTATTAGGAACAAGAAATGAGTTATTAGATCACTTTGTCTCAATCTTTTTTTATTTAAATTCCTAAAATGATCTTTCGTCTATCAAAATTGGAATTGTGTATAACTCAAAACATGCATTATGTAAAAGTTAAACTCCCAGTTCATAAAATCATAAGCTTTTTCGAAATTCACCTTAACTATTATCCGTACTTTCCTTTTTCAGTCTAATTTCTTCCACCACTTCATTAGCAATTGTCCAACAATCCTCTTCCCTTAGTAAATGTTGACTAAGAAGAGTGTAAGTAAGATATTAGGGAGCATATTCTTCAACTTATTGGACAAGGATATTATCTTATACGTGCACCTAGTCAAAGATATAGGCATATAGTCATCAAGTCCAATAGGGTTATCGATTTTAGGAACTGAGTTATTAAAGACACATTGCAACCCTTACGTATGTTCCCATAGCTTTAGAAATAGTGAACTGCTTATATCACCCCCTATTTTATAATCTCTTAGCATTTCCTAATAAAGTTAAAGTTAAAACCATTGAGACAGGACTCTTTGAGCTCCCACACTATCACACTGCTTTCTTAATTTCTAACTCTTCAATACAACTCGTTAGCATCCTATTATCTTCAATTGTTAAAGATGGAAACTTGCTATTACCGAGATTAATGTCAATGTCAATGTTACACTTAGACTCTTTTCATAACACTCTTTAACCACATCTTTAATAAATTTTGGTTCCTCACACCAGTTTCCTTGGATTTCCATACCTTTAATCTCATTCTTGATTCTTTACCATTTAATCATTGAGTGGAAATACTAAGAATAATCTTCGTAGTCTAATTTAACTCTAGATTTTTGCTTCATTGTTGATTTCTGCTTAAGGTTTACCATCCTAAGTTCAGTAAAGAGCTCAAATCACTCCAACTTCCTTTCATCATCTAGATTTTCTCATCATCCATCTTATCCAGCTCCCCAATTTTCCTGATTATTGGTCCCTGCTTAGTTATACTGATATACTAAAAAACATTTATATTCCATTCTTTTAGGTCCTATTTGAGCCTTCTCAACTTTTCCCTTAGTGCTACCATGTCATTCCTAGTCACTCTATAAATATTCCACTTCCTTTTCACTAGTTCACTAAGGCCATTAGCATTGTGTCAGGCCTCCAACAATTTGAACGGTTTTGGACCCCAATGTATATGTGATGTTCTTAACACATAGTGATCTAAACTTATTGTTTACACCCCAACCATTGTTACATCCATTTGTGGGACACTAAAATTCTATTGAACTTGCTTTTGTGGGTTTATTTGATTTATACCAAGTGTACTTTCACCTAACAGCCAGTATGTTAAACAGTTCTGTTTTCTCAATGAACCTTCTAATCACCCTTTTCGTGCTATCTCCTAGTTTACACCTCTCCTATGGAGTTTTCTAACAACATTAATGTCCCCAGGTATGCATCATGTTTTACAAGCTTCTACATGTCTAATTCTAACTATATCATCCCAGGTATATTTCCATTAATATCACATTATGAATACACATTCATTACTATGATGGGGACATTTTCCATATTACAAAACGTCTTACTGGATTTACTTCATTTTGCATAATTTTCTTACTCGGCCTCTGCATATTTCCTAATTTTACTGGCATTCAGTCTGTCTGCAGACTCTACACACATTTTGTGTAGCAAAACACTGTTTTATTAATGTTATCAATTTGTTAACTTGCATCTATTTTACTATGTATCAGCAGTAGCTCAAGAACCTACTTGTTCTAATGGTTGGTTTATGCTGATAAACCAATTATGTATGAGTATGGTACCTAAATAGAGGGGAAAATTAAATTTCCTTGCACCACCTTTTCGGTTACCACACCCATCATATAATCCTTCTTTCCCCTTTCCACCTGTGGTTTTCTCTCGCTCCTTCAACTACATCCACATCTTACACTTCTCGCCACTTCTGCCTCCTGCGCAACTTGTTTATTTGTTCTTCCGTAATCTCTCAGGCTATATTCGTGGGCCTAATTTACCATACCCATACATAATATATTAACATTATCTCTAGAAGATGTGATCTTTAGAAAATGGGATCTCCAACACATTTGATAGATTTCATCAAACTCTCGTTAAAATAGATCTTAGATTACTTTGATACCATATTAAGAAATAGAATTTAAATTTAATTCAATCTTATAAAATCAACCTCTAATATAAGATTTACGCTCAGTTATATATTATAAAGTGTTTTTATCTCTAGAATACATGGAATCTTAAACATAATAGACTCATCAATTTGCAGATTACTTTTTTTTGTTTTGTTTCTAAGCTGGTCAACTTCCCATTTCTGTGTGCGTATGTGCACACATGCATCTATGTAGAGGAACAAATTGTAATAGTCATGGTATTTGTGCAGATGGTTAAATTGTAATTATTGAACTACCTAAAAGTTTGAATTGGATGGTTAATTATAAATATATCTTTATCAGTATTTTCCAAATTTTGGATACAATTTTACAGTAATGTAATATTTGAAAGAATTTTATATATACGTACAATACTTTAATTTTTTTTCTCATAAAATGTGTTAGTTATACATCACTTAACGTATAAGATATAACCACTGATTTTGAATGCATTATTGATTTTGCTGCAGTGTTTGGCTTTCTATATAAGGTTTCCAGTTAAACATTCTCACCACAATTGCTGCATTAATTATATCTCAGGCTTGTAGGATCCCAACATCTTGAATACATCAAAGCTCATATATGCTAAATTTAAACTTGTAAGAAATATAGAAATTTTTATCAATAATTTTGAGAGTACAAATAATATATTTTTATTTATATATAATCATTGTCATCAATATAATAAAAATAGTTCATAATTTAATATAATTATAATTATAAAAACATCTTACATATATAAAGGGTGATCTTTCATAACTAGTTACAAAAAAAACATATATATAGCATGAAATTTAATTTTACTTCTCAAAAAAAGTTTCAAACAAAGAGTAGATGTTGTTAGAGTATTTAAAATAAAAATACTCAAATTAATTAGAGAGTGTTAGAATATGAAAAAGAATACAAAATATAATTTTCAAGCATTCTTCCCTTAGACTCTTTTTAGACAAAAAATCTTTTTGCACGAAATATAGTAGAAGCTTATATAAAGAATATTATAGTATAAAACTAACATTTTACTACAAAATTAGTTGAGATAGAGTTATCTTTATTTTTTTCAATATGAATGGAACAAATCAAATCAAAAGTAAGTTAAGATAAAGTTATCTTTATTTTTTCTTTATGAATATAGAACAAATCAAATTAGAAACGAGTAGAAATAATGGATTTGTGTTTTATTTTATTTTTTTTAATTTTTAAGCATGGAATGAAAAAAAAATGAGAAGAAATAATGAACTGTATTCAATATATAATGAAATAGAATATAAAAAAATACTTAATTTTATTCTCCTAATTTATTTATTTATTTTTATTTAATATTTATTAAAATTAAATAACTTAGGTTAAAAAGTTTGGTGACCACGTGTCTGTCTTCCTTCATATAATCATCTGGCATTGTACAGGAAGCATATTTATTTAGCTGTCAGGAACTTACTTTTGTACTTAATCTCTTGATTCTGTCCCATTGATGTTCTCCCTCATGCCTTATAATTCACTATTAACTACCCACTAAAAAATAGGAAGCTTATTGGATGAATTTTAACATATTTTTTCGATAATTTTATTTTGTAGTACTCCATTAAGATTTCCAAATTATGTGAATAAGTTTTATGTATACAAATAAAATTATAAAAGAAATATACGCCCAAACTATGCAAAATTTACTATCAGATTTTATAACTTAGAATTTTTTTAAGAAAAGTAGTAAGATCTTGGGATATTTAATCAGTATTTTTTATAGTTTCTAAAAGGTTGTTTAGTATTTAAAATTATACAAATTTGATGAACTATTGTTAAGATGATTTTGATAGATTTCACGTGGTTTTAAGTAAGATATATATTATATTTATTAATCAATTTCACTTTTTTTAGACTTTTTTTTTTCTATTCTCAAACTTTTCTTTCTTTCCTTACAATTTTTTCTTTGCATAAATAATTATGTGTACTTATAACTTTCTTATGAAGAATGTTATAATAATTCATGTGTAATTTACATAATATTTTTAATATAAATTTATATCACGTAGGAATTAAAACTAAAAACAATTTATATACACATTTCTCTCTTAGTCTATCAAGACTTTTAAGAACAAAATTATAACGGAACTCGGAGTTTCAAAGCAGACAATACTTCGAATGCGGAGCTCTAGAGCGGATAATACATCGAATGTAGTGATTAACTATAGTGATATCATCTCAACAGATTTGAGGCAAAAATAATCATAAATACCATCAATCTATACTTATCAAATTCAAAAACAAAACAAGATGTAAGGGAGAGGAATAATATAGGAGAATATGAAGTTAGAACTATAATAAACTATAAAATAAATGTATTTCTTTTAGTTTTCTTTGTCTAAACCTTGTCAGTTTTTATTAACTTCCCTAAACTTCTATACTTTTGATATTTTTACTAAAAAAATCATGAATTTTTTTAAACCTTATAAATATACAAAATTCTTCCAAATCTTTTAAGTTCTTAAAATAAAAATCTATTAAAAATAAAACAACAAAGTTTGAATTATAAAAGCATTGTTAACAAATCTGGTAAATCACATTCCTACGTAGTCTTCTGAAAATTCCAAGATTTTTTTTTATGTCAAAATAATCTTTTAAGATGTGCATGTAAGAATCCTGTAGTTCTTTTTAAAGTGTCACAATCTTTTTCTTCCTTGAAGGGCCCGGAAAGAGTTTGATTTTGCAGCCCAATTAATGTACTAGGTCGGTCCTTGGGACCTTGCTCCCATGATCCGGTGTAGACACTTTTGCCGTTGGATGTACCTAGCCCAATTTTCCAGTGGCGTGGGCCTCTGTTGGGCCGGATGGCCCATCCCCTAAACAGACGAAATGTGAAAGGCAAATGTGAAGCGTTGAGATTCTGTAACCCACCAAATGATATACATAATACATGACTAAAGGCAGAGTAAAGAAGGAACAAAAGATCTTCGGTGGTTGATATAAACAGACCCAATGATTAGGTCAAGACAATATAACGCTGTATAAATTTTATCAGCACATCATTCTAATTCCTTAGTTTTTACCATTTAAAAGATTTTCTATAGTTAGTTAAACTGTCACAAAGAAGTTGATGGTGAAGGATTTTCTGGGTTCAGTGGATTGTTAATTTTTCCCTAGGTTGGAACATGACTACTGTGTAGTGTTACTAGAAAATTGGACCACGAATTTGGTCGCACAGGGGCACCTATTGCTACTCCTCAGCACCATTGTTGTTCAAGTGCTTGGTAATGGGATGTTGTGTGTGCCATAGGGGAGCTATTGAATGTGACCCCTTACCATAATGCCGGATAAAGGTGTAGAGACGAGGGGCAATCCCAACCTTGAGGACTAGTTGTAGGACATCCTTAAACTTAGGTTCAACGCAACTACCCTAAAAAGATAAATATGCAGTGTTAGTCACTTGTTATTATTATTGTTGTGTAGATTTTGGAACCGAGGCTGAAGGAAGACCAAAATAAAATATCACGCGTAACGAAAGGATAATAATGGGAATGAAAGTGTCAATCATTGCATTTCCTTTCGGATGTTTACAAGTTATATAAAAGAAAATAAAGAAACAAAACGTAGTGACTCAAAATGGGTTGCTTCCCCCATCTTAAATCCTAGTATTAAACCATGAAGAAAGGTCACAGTTGTTGCTAAGCATGCTATCTTTCAGACTGTGATGGGTTCCGTTTCCCCTTAGATCAACTACATGTTATGTTTAAAGTATAATGTTTACTTCCAAATGAAGCTTTATAGGGTTAATATGGCAGTTTAGTCATGCAATCTAAGGTAATGATGATCCATAATTGGACAACTCATTGGTGAATATAAAGTGGGGTACTAACTAAATAAGATTAAAGAGTAAGGATTAGGCTTGAGTGTTTGGCATCCAAAGTTGAGACATCCCTGGACAAGACACATAGGATTGGATTCGTTTGTCATGTTGTATCACATCCAGAGGAAACAAGAGAAATTTACTGTGGCTTTATTTTCAGCTTTGGTGAAGGTGCGTACGTATATGTGAAGATGATTAATATTATTCACAAATTTTGGTCAGATATGGGAAAGACATAGAGGGAATAAAGTTGGAGATGGCATTAGTTGACATTGGGGACTCATGTTTTGTGAGTGGCGTTATTGTTGTTGTGAGATAAGAAACAAGGTGTCAGCAGAAGTACAGTGTTATAGGATAACTAAGAAAAACATGTGTGGGAGTAGGAGTGAGATATGAGGATCAGAGCAGTGCACTAATCTTTTAGTTTCACCCACACTTTCACCTTCATCATAGTTTGGTCTAAGCCCATTAAAACAACAGGGAGTGACATGCTTTCATGATTCTTTTTGGAATGCTGCTACCCCACCTCTTCACAAAGTGTGGTGCTTGTGGGGGAGAAAGAGTGACAAAGAGTAACCTTTTTCTTTCCCCTTTTTCTTGCAGGACCATTCCACAACTTATTCCGTTAATTAACAAAACGATTAAGTAACCTTTTTCTCTCTTTCTAAACAAACACTTTAAACCTACCTACTGCCATTTTGGTAATGTAACAACAACCTATGTTTTTTACTTAAGAGTAAAGCTCGGCCTTCTTCACCCTTCTCTTTGGTTTATATATATAAAATATTTACATGCCATATTTTCAAGTTTTGTGCAGTTTACTTTCGGGTTTTAAGAAATTTTGCACGCAATTTATAGCTGGTGAGAAGTACAATGGAAATATAATAAGCATTTGTGCCAAGACATAAACAAATAGTCTCTCAGCTTAAAGTTATCCTCCAGAAAGTCATTGCTATGAATAGGGTAGGTAACAATCTTCACATATCTTGGGGTCATCTTATGGATCATGGCCAAAAGGTACACTACATTCATAAAGACTAAAGAAGAATACCAACCAGATTGTAATAATAATGCTCGCATTTTTGTCCTCTTTTGAGTTTCAACAATATCAAACATGGTCATAGACTCGTAGAGTAATTAGTTTTGTTTGTGCCATCTGAACAGATTATTACTTCTTCAGTGTATGCAATTTTAATATATGAGAAAAGGAACATGGAGATGTATTAAGAAGAGGATATTTGGTTGTTTTGGGAAGGTGGAGTGGTATACACTAGAGGTGTTGGGAGGGATTGAGTAATTTGATTTTTGGTCATGGGGATGAAGCATAGCTTTCCAGAAGATGGAATGCATGTGCTTGCATGGTTTGATGTGGCTTGCCATCTTGAGAGTTGACAGCATGAATCTGCACATTTTGTGCACCAGAAAGTGATGTAAACCTCACAAAGGGGAGTTCATGAATATAATCATAACAGTTTAGGCAGCACCCGGGCTCACTTTACATGTGAAACTCATAATAAAGAAAAAGCAATAACGCATAACTTTATAATAACCCTAGCTTTCAACCTTTTCTTCCCATATAAACTTCTAACAATATTCCAACTCCAATGCGTATTACTATATTCCGTATTTCGATTTCTAAGTTTTAACCATCATTACAAAGATGAAAAAAGTACGATGTTGACCTAATTAAACAACTTCCAACTTTGAGGGGCGTAAAAGAAAAAGGGAATATAACAATGAATATTTTTTTATATGATCATAAAATAAACGAAATATTTATATTTAAGTTTATTTTATGACTTTTACAATAACTATTTTAAAGATCATACTAAAACTAGTTTTTAACGTAAGATTGTTTTTATTCTCCTGTTGAATGTTAATCAATTAATAATGTAATTTTAGATTATTACTATCAAAGGCATATAACAATTTGTTATTGAATATCAGTCTAAAGAAAATTCAAGTCGATAATTCATTTTTCTCTTTTCTTTTATTGAAGAGTATTTAATAAAAATAAAAATCATCTTCCTTATTCTTTTCTTTCAAAACTTAATTTCACAATATACCTTAAAATTGCTAATTATGGTCGCACAGTTTTAACAAACTCTTTAATATTTTTGAAATATATTGTATTATGAGTTTAAATATATAATAATATGAAAGTTGTGATAAAATTCTAGTTAAATTATCTTATTTTTTTTATTGTTTCAATCACATAAAAGAGAAAAAAAAAAACAAGAGAGAGGGAAACTACCACATTCAATAATAAAATGTGCTCAAGAACTGTATTATAGTCATCTTTACTTATAATAATTAACTCCTTACTTTATCAAGTTAAGAATTCAATTAAGGATGAACTTACCTAAAAAATATATATTCTGTATTTCCATGAATGTTATCATCATCACCTTTTTTTTACACAGAAAGGATACTTATTTTCATCTCCCCTTTGATATCTTTTAATTGATTCATAATTATCCACTAAAACCACGCATTAATAATCGAAATCAAATCATTAATCAGTAGCAACTGAGGGGTGTGACAAATATAATATGTGTTTGCATTGACGTTTAAAAATCTGGGATATAATAAATCATATTTAACTTGATCTCCAATAAAACCAAAAATATCGCATTTGTTGTGCACGCGCTTGAGGGGAGAGTGGTTTTGGTGAAGGAGAGGTGAGTACTGAGTAGCACGTTGGCAGCTGCCGGCGGTTATGATGATGGAAGAGAAAGGCGCCACGTCCAAACCATTTTCCCACTCCGTTTCCACGCTGTGGGTCCCGCTTTAGATGCTCTACGTGGTCTCTTCCTATGCTTCCGAACCTCACTGCTCTGGTACCAAACCACATTTTTGAATATTTTGAACGTTACGGTTCTCCTCTACGTGAATTCACAATTATACCCACCCATCTCTTTCTTTTATTTGCACAATATTTTATTTTTATTTCCATCTACTTCTAAAACAACACATCAACAAATCTATTTTCTATACTATTTTAAAAAATTAAATTATAATGCTTCACCGAATAAAGTTTATATTGTTATTTATTATATATTAACATGTATGGCAAGGTATTTTTTATTTCATTTTAAAAGCTATATCTTTTGAGTTAAATAACACTGTAAACTACTAATGTATATATACTTAACTCCGTAAAGGTTTTCTAAACGGTCATTTAATCTTATATTATGTTTATAGTAACTTTTTATTGGTTGATTGATAGTATAAAATATTTACTGTAAAAATCTTTAAAATGGCAATGTGTAAGAAATTAAACTCGTGAAATTATGATTTTTGAAAAATTACCTTCTAAAATCAAGTGAAAATGTAAATAAATTCTTGCATTTACTTAAATCCAACAAAATATAACACGAAGAACTAAAGTTTAGAGTAGGTTGGAGGATTTTAAATAATTTATATGGTATTATATGAAATTTATATATCTGTAAAGGATTACAACAGTAATGGTCCGTTCGTTTCCATTGTAAAGAAAAGTAAAATATTGAGCACAAAGTTAGAAAAAACAAAAAAAATATATGTGCTTTTTATTCCTTCAAATTTTCTTTATTATTTTAAAGAGATTTGTGTAGAAAGTATTTTTTTTATAAGAATTAGTTTTATATATACTGATTATGTATAAAAATTATGTTTTAATATAAATATATGTATAATTCTTAATATATATTTTTATATTATAATAAAATGAATAATTTAAATTATAAATAAATCATTTAAATTTTAGTTATTAATATGTATTTTACTTTTATTTAATAATTTTTAATTTAAAATTTATTTTAATTCTACTTTATATTTATAAATTATTTTAAATTATTTTAAATTTATCATATCTATCAAATTATTCAAACACTTTTACAAACTTTCATTTTCACTTTCTACTCTCTTTCTCTTAATCCAAACCATCTCACTTTCTACTCCCTTAAGATACATCATTTCCTCCAAACAAAAAAGTACTTCAAAATAATATATGTACAAAACATATATACACTCATCCAAAATGTAATAAGATGTACAAAACATATATCCATATTTTCCAGGTTCAATTTCCGCACATTTACATTCATTTGCTCACGTAACACATACAATCACATAAAGTTTCCACATAAATAATAAACAAAAAGATTAAGCTATCAGAATAAAGATGATAATATGAAAATCAAATTATAATTGAATCATATGCATATACTATAAAGAAATTCATAATCCAAAGTCTCATTTCTTCCATTTTTTTATCAACTCTCATTTATTCCATTAACTATAGATAAATACATGGATCTAAGTATCAAAAAGATATTTAACAAGGAATCGAATGACTCATATTATCATATTAAATACTAATCTAACTTATTTTAAGCACCTTGGGTATATAAAAATCAGTTTTATAATTTACAATAAATTTAAGACATTCAATACCCAGACACATGTGTGTTTTAAATGTGAAATTTGTTAGTTTTTTATCATTCAAGGTCTTAAGGTATGTAATTTAAACATTCAGTGAAGTTAGGATGTCTATCTTACATATATTACACAAATTGAGTCACATATTGTACTACATATATATGACTTAAACAATCAAACCTAACGTACCATCAATTCAATAAAATATATCATTTTAAATCATGCATGTTCATTTCTAATGTGATATTGAAAATGAAATCTTGATGTAAAGGAAAGTTTGGAAGAAAAGTGACTAGAAAACATGAAGAAGAATATTGTAAAAATAAAGTAGAAAATAAATCATGTAATTAATATTGTGAACATTGACGTAGGTTAGCTAGTGTGAATCCAAATTATTTGAATAAAGGGGTAACTAATCCTAAAGTAGATTAGGGTAGAGAAGGAATCAAGTTTCATATCCTTCCTTGTCTTGGTTAGCTCATGGTCAAAGGTCTATATAAAAGAATTCAAGTGAGTCTTATAACACAACTTGATTATACACTAAAAGAAAAATTATTTTTAACGACCACCAAAATCGGTTGTTAAAATGCAAAAATTAGTAGCTAAACTGATTTATGACTGAAATAGTGACCAAATAAAGGTGGTAGCAAAAACCCTAGTCGCAAACCACTTTTTTCATTGGTCACAAAATTACAACTAAAAAAATCGATTGTTATTTTAGTCGTAGAGAATTTGGTCATCCAAATTTTAAGAAAACCAATTAAACAACCAAAAATTATCAAAAATATAGTTTTTAAATTAAAATGAAATCATTTTTAGTGACAAATTCAATAATATTGTTGTTATTATTAACAATGTGTAAGAGGGAATTGATCACAAGTTCTTTGTAAGTAGAGATAAAACTTATACCCACTACACCAAATAATATTTATGATCATATTACGTCTATTATTATTGTTATGATTATTAATATATAATTATTATTGAGATGTGTATTATTATTATTATTATTATTATTATTATTATTATTATTATTATTATTATTATTATTATTTATAATAATAATAATATTAGTATTACTTTTATTATTATTACAATTAATTTTATTACTATATTAATAATAATCAAAACAATAATCTTAATAATAAAAATATCATAACAATTAAAATTAAAATAATAAAATAATTATAATCATAATAGTAAAATAATTATAATCATAATAATAAAATAATTATAATAATAATAATAATAAAATTATATTTTGATAGTTAAATCAGTATAAATTAGTGACGAAAAATAAATTTGATCATTGATTTATAATCATATATTTGTATTTAGCAACCAATTGGATTTTGGTCGCTAAATTAATGTATATTAGCGATAGAAACCAAATTTGATCGTTGATTTGTAGGGATTTAGGCTGTGTTTGGATTAAGGAAGGGATTTGTGGGGATTTGAGGAAGTTGATGTGTGAAGATTTGAGAGGATGTGTGAGGATATGTGAGGTTGTTTGGAATGAGAGATGTTAGAGTGGATTTGTGAGGATGATTTATTGAAATTTGTGAGTGATGTGATGGTTGGGAAAAAATTATATATTTTTTTAAAGGTGTAAAATGTGAATTTGCAAATTTACCCTTGTGTTTTAAAATATTTAAATAATGAAATATGAGGTATTTTTTTAAGATTTCATATTCAATTAAAAAATAAAATGATAATATTCATAATTATAATAATTTTTAGATGGAAAATAATGAATATATGTAAAAATTGAAAATTGTTACAT
>Ga0123342_1007001_pt1 | contig 15214 bp, 4 predicted proteins | sample Turbeawhitnodule_FD_89960 | JGI IMG/M metagenome (GOLD analysis project Ga0123342, IMG submission 89960) | Root nodule microbial communities of legume samples collected from Mexico - Turtle bean Mexico white nodule | ecosystem: Host-associated > Plants > Roots > Nodule | place: Mexico: Nepantla... | reverse complement strand
ATTGGTGTCTTTTATTTTATAATTATAAACATACAAATTCATTAACTTAAAATTATTTATTTCAGGCATCAGATTATGGAAGTGGTGCTCCATCACCTAATCAAGTAATAGGATCAAGTGTTGGAAGCAAACCTGATTAGGGATGTGTGTTTAAATTTTAAACTTGATTAGGGATGTACGAACTTTTAAACAATTATGTGTTGTAATTTTAAACTTGATTAGGGATGTATGAACTTTTTATGTGTTTTAATTTTCAATTACATATAAACTTTTGAACATTATTATGTGTGTTTTAATTTTCAATGAAATGAATGAATGATTATAACTTTATACATTATTTTATTTTATTATGAAAAAGCGGTGGTTAAATTTTATAATTGTATAAAACAGATTATGAAAAAGATTATAAAAAAGTGGTGGTTAAATTGTATTTATTCAGAATTAAAATTACGTCAGTTAAAAACGTCACTACTTACGTATATTATGACGTCAGAATCTTCTACAATGAATGTAAATTGCGACAGTTATAACTAACACTACTTACATATAAAAACCGCCACTACTTACACTATGTTTAAAGTGGCGGGTGTTGCAACGGGTAGCGTAAAACCGGCACATTAAACTTTGTGACAACCAGTTCTATGACGGTTTAAGAAACCGCCACAAACGTATATTGTGGCGGTTATCAACGCCAGTTTATACAAAAATAACCATCACAATATACACTTTTTTTTTAGTGTAATATTAATACAATCCACACTAAAAATTCATTCATTACGTAAAAAAAATACTAGTAACAAGTCATTCTAATTTAATCCTTAAATTTATGAATCCTTTATTCTTATATCTTATTTAAATTTTTCAATTCTATCTAACTTTTTTTTACCCTATTTTTATATTCCTAATATCAAATTTAAAAGTGAGATTGACATGGCCTAGGATTCTATCTATAACATTTAACCTTTTTTATGTCAAGGTGGACAACTTTTAAAGAATCTTTTGAATAGGTTGCCTGTTATATAAGACATTTTAGTGTCATTTCTAATTTGTGGTCATAAATAATTTATAGGTATGTGTTTAAGTAGACAATATTTATAGAAAATACACATTCTTGCATAATTTAATATATTTTTTATTTCCTTTTCTTGTTCTACTATTAGTATTCTATTAGAATGGCTAACACATTAATTAACTATTCACATGTTTAAGCTTATAATATTTTTAAAATTTAATTACTCTTCAAATGTGCAGCTCCTATTCCAATCATTTTAATTTTTTCCGCATTCTATCCAGACTATACTGTAACTGTTTTATTTAAGTTTGTTTAAAAATACGTTGAATGTGGGTCCTTTATTTTATTTTACTAATTTATATATTTTCGTTTTATTTATAAATATATTTTTAAGTACACAATTTTTAGTTTTAATTTGAATTTATATTTATTTTGCATAAAATATATATTATTTTACTTTTATAATATTTTTTAAATAAATGATTAACATGTCCATCTTTATAATTAATATTACAAGAAAATCATTAAATAATAATTAAATTAGATACTATTTTATAGATTAAAAAATATTTAAAGTAGTTTACATTATTAATAAAAAAAATTATAAAAAAAATTTATAAATTAGTATTTAAATTAACTATTAAGGTTTTAGCTACTAATATTTTAAATTTTAACTTAGTGTCTAAAATTAACAAAGACAATATAAAATAGTTAATAATTAGTTAAATACTAATCTAAAGAATATTTTATAAATATTTATTAATAATAAAAATTATTTAGATATCAATTTTTTTTTAATTTATAAAATAGTTTTTAATTTAATTAATTATTTTAATTTTTAAAATTAGTTTTTATTTAATAGTTTTTTTTAGTGTATTTTTAAATAATGATTATATAAGGAGTAGTTGATTGACGTAAAATGATAATGAGATGGAATGATTAATTATGCATATAGACATGTTCTTGTATTAAAAAATTGAATGGAAAATATAAAATGATTAACACTTGTGTGTATTATGACTAGTTGAATTTTCAAAATATTTTAAATTGTTTTGGCCAATTGATTTGAATGGAAAGTTTTGTTTTTGATCGGTTTTCTTTAGCTGTTCTGGAGTGTGGTTCCGTTGAGATAGAGGGGTTCTACTTGTTGATCACACTCTAACGATCAAGTAAGTGAGAGCATTCAAAAATAATAATCAGTTTCAGTCTAAGTCTCAGAAACAACGTATCTTTACCGGGATCTCAAACCCATTTTATAGTTATTTCTGTAACAACTTTCACTCACGAGAATATAATATTTACGGAAAGCATAAAACAAAATAGAAAACCACCTGCTCACGTGCATATTTCATGTTTGGGTGCTAACAACAGGAAAATATTGTTGGAGATCCCACATCGACTAGAGATAAGGACATTTCATTGTATGTAAGTGGGTGCAAACCTCACCTTATAAGCCGGTTTTATGAGATTGAGTTAGGCTTAAAGTCCACTACTTAATATGGTATCAGAGCCATTTTGAGCCAATACTAGCGAGTGTTTGTTGGGCTTATCAAGTCACCCACTATCAGGTCGTTATCGAACCACCCATAATATGTTGTCCCACGCACGAGCTGTCACTCTCGGCGTGAGAGAGTGTGTTGGAGATCCCACATCGACTAGAGATAAGAACATTTCATTGTATATAATTTTGTGCAAACCTTACCTTATAAACCGGTTTTATGAGGTAGAGTTACACTACAAAAAAATCATGAAATATAAACTAATTTTAGAGACAAAAAACAATGAGTCGGTAGCAAAAACCTTGGTTGCTAATTAGATACCAATTTAGAAACCATTTAACAATAATAAAAATGAATTTAGAAACCAAAAATTTATTTAATCCTTAAAATGGTCTCTAATTTAGTCATTATAACAACTCATTGTTTTTTTGTATCTAAAAATTAGTTTCTATTTGATGATTTTCTCGTAGTGTTAGGCTTAAAGTCCATTTCTTAATAAATATTTTGTCCACAAGCACATTTACTCACGGTGCTAACAACAGAAGAGAATCTCGTGCACCTTTATTTATGCGTATATATATAGAGAGAGATATATATTTAACTAACAACTTTATATTAAGATACGATCACACTTCTTAATTTCTCTATTTTAATTATTTTCTTCCGAGCTTATCAATGAAACTGGGTCGGCCTACATGGTGAAGGTATATTGTTTTTTTTATACGGGTTGAGACACCCCTTAAGTGTTCCCGTTTTAATTAATTTTATTCTTTGCTAAAAAAAAAACTGGATCGACCCATAACCCACACTTAAAATCCAAAAATCGAGCTGATCGTACCCAAACCAAGATCCGAGTAAAGCACTCTTGTCCACTACACAAACTACTATAGTTGCAACAATTTCCTTTTAAGATTATCAATATTTTAAATTATAGTATGATCCTTATGGGAAGTATGAGTTAAAAGTTGAAAAATAAAAACAATAATTGTTATCTCCCCGATACTGAAATAAAAATAATAAATATTTTAAGTATTTAATAATTTTAATAAAATATGATAAAAATATCCAACTTTATAAAATAATTAAAAATATACAACTTTATAATTAAAAAAATTAAAAAAAATTAGATATTTTTTTCCAGTTTCTTGACTAAATCTGAGAATAATTTTTTTATTCAAAATACTTTGTTGTCCACAGGATGAAAAAGACTTTTCTGGATATGAAAATGTGATTACACACCTCCATAAAGGAATCAAACTGCAGCAATATTTCCGGACGTTTCTAATTAAGAAATAAATCCAGGAAAATGAAGAATTAATAAAATATTATTTAGAAAAAAAGAAAATTAAGTACTATACATTTCAAGCTAAAAATTAACAAATAAAAAATAGAATTAATGAGTGGTAGTAAATGAGTATAAAATACTAATAATTATACTCATAACAATACTTTCTCACTTCTCTCTCTTAGGCAACTTCCTACTCCAATTATTATTTATGTCTCTTATGGTAGTTAAATTCTCTCTCTACAGAGAAACTCTCACTTCAATTCTTCACTCTCTCTCTCTCTTCGATGGCCACCTCTGACTCTGTTCCAGACTCACGTGTCTTGCGCATGCACTACTACTCCACTGACGACGACCAAGGCGAAGATGACGAGGAAGACGATGACCTCGACTTCAACCACACCAATGTCGACGTGGAAGATGAATCGAAGAAGCCTGATACTGTTTCCGATGGCGGTTTCCGGCGGGAGTTCTGGGTGTTGCTGGACCCGCGAGCCAAGTGGGTACAAGAATGGAACAGGGTGTTCCTCCTGGTGAGCGCCACGGGGCTTTTCGTGGACCCCCTGTTCTTTTACGCGCTATCCATAAGCGACACGTGTATGTGCCTCTTCGTCGACGGCTGGCTGGTGGTCACCGTCACCGTGATCCGGTGCATGACGGACACGTTGCACGTGTGGAACATGTGGCTCCAGTTCAAGATGGCTAAACGCTCTTCTTTTCTCGCCAGAGACGCTTACTCCTTGCGCGGTGGCTATGCTCTTCGCTACCTCAAGGATAAGAGGGGCTTCCTCTTTGACCTCTTCGTAATCCTCCCCATTCCACAGGTTACTCCATTCTTCTTCTTCTTCTCTTCTTTCATTTTTAGCATGGCCAAAGACTAAACAGTGTACCAAGTAATTCTCACCTTATCACATTTTTCCTACATTATTAGTACTATAATGATTATAAAGTTAACAAATTTATGGTTTTTCTTTTATAAGTTTTTGACTTGAAGGATATAATTATTTTAAAAATTGAATTTAAATTAGTGAAGAGTGTTTTGAGAAAGTGATAATTTGAGGGGTGGAGTGAAGTTTAAGTTTGGGACAATAGGAAGGGATAAAGGATACGACAAATTGCATGCAACTGCTTGTTGTTTTTATGCATGAGGACTGCGATGGTTACCGGTGTTACACCTCATCATGTGAATGGTTTTTCATGTCATGTCTTCACGTGACTGTGTTTAATCTTTAGGTGTTTTTGGTATATTACTGATGTAGAAGGGTAGATTGTGAAATGGAGATTATCATATCGTTAGTCATATATAACATGTTCCTCTAATCAGTTATGCCCAGGGAATTAAAGTATCCTTTCTAAGGGTACCCTTGGAAATAATAATTAAATGGAATGACTATAAGGGTAAGTTGCTAAATTTTAGAGTTAATTTTTTTAGCTGTTTATCTTATGAAGTGGAATCACTCTGCCTAATTTGTATTTGTTTCTTCTTAAAAAAAGTTACACTCTATTTATAGACATGACCTTTCATAACTTAAAAAAAATGCTATTTTAATATGAACTCTTAAAAGAATTCCTAAAAGTTTTCAACTGAAAATTATTTCTTTGACATCTGCATATTGAAAGTATCAGTTTACAACCTTTCAAACTTTCTTATTTTTTTATAAGCTTCAGTAAAAGATTATTTCCCCCTTAAATTTTTAGCAATTATAATTTTGAGCAATTAAATCTTAGATTGTCAACATATGTATTAGAAGAAAATCCTACTCCTTTGAGTTTGTCGCGACTCTTTAGTGGGCTGTGGGGGGTTTATGTTATGCTAGTAAGTAGGTATGTTTTGGCATATAGGTTGGGACACTTTTTGTTGATAAAAAAATTAAATATAAATTAATTTTAGAGTAAAAAGTTAAAATAATTAGTTAATATGTTCACAAAGTTAGATATCATTTAAATACTAAAAATCATTTATAGTTAATTAAATATTAATTTAAATTTTGTATTATTAATAATAAAAATTATTTTAAATACTAATAATTTATTAGTCTCTAATAATATTTAATTTAGTTGATATATTAATTAATTAATTTTTATTTAATAATTTTTTGTTTAGTGTATATCTTTACGTACAAGTTATTAGATATACAAATTTTGTATCAACACCACTTTTACTATTAATTCTTAATGTAAGTTAAAGTAATATTTGTGTTTTAAGGTTGTCTTATATGAATTGAATCATCTTCGAAGAGATTATTCTTATGTATATATTGTTTGATAAAAAAAAAAGTTAAAGTAATATTTATTAAACATAACTTTTATTATTAATTTTTAATATAATTTGAAGCTGTGTTTATTAAACACAATTTCTTTCTTTTATGATATGTACATTTTAATATTTATGTTCAGTTTTGACATGAACTTGCATCTTAAAAAAACGAAGTTTATTTGACTGCATAGTATGATCACCTAATGCGTTAAGCAGTACATAGTTGCATGTTTTTATCTAAAGGACATATGCAAGAATTGGTATATATATTTCTTCTAATTGTTTATAATTGATCACAGATAACAAAAATAATGGATCTAGTTTTGCTTTGAATAGAGAAACATACTAATAATGTATTTCTTTCCAAATTAATATTTACATTTTCTTCTTCTGATATGCAGATTGTGCTGTGGGTGGCAATTCCCTCTCTTTTGGAGAAAGGATCGATCACGTTGGTCATGACAGTGTTCTTAATCATGTTCCTCTTTCAATATCTTCCCAAAATTTATCATTCCGTTTGCCTGTTGCGTCGCATGCAAAACCTCTCTGGCTACATTTTTGGAACCGTTTGGTGGGGCATCGCCCTCAACATGATCGCGTATTTTGTAGCTTCCCATGTAAGTCTTATGCACCTTAATTTCTTTTCATGCAATGTTTATCTCTATATAGTATGCATCTATTATCAACCAATGCCTCTTTTTTTTTCTTTTTTTTTCCTTTTCAACTGTTTTTGCTAGCTTCGGCCACTTTTGGATACTCACAAAATCAAAATATCTCTTGCACATCTGCCAAACTCCTCATAAAAAACATATTTTTGTTAATTTACACGCTTCACTCAAAAAAAACTTACATGACTACACAAACGTTAATATCATAACACAAATAATATTTTTAAGTTTTGGAAAAAAATAAGCTTAAAATATAGCACTACAATAAAATCATCAAATAGAAACCATTTTTTAAAAATAAAATTAATTAGTTACAATAGTAACTAAATTAAAAATCATTTAAAAAAAATTAGTTTTTAAATTAGTATCTAATTAGCTATCAAGATTTTAACTACCAATTATTTAGATTCTAAATTTGGTAGTAAAAACTTTGGTTACTAGTTAGATACCAATTTAGAAACCACTTAACAATAATTGAAACTAATTTAGAAACTAAATATTTATTTACTTTAAAATAATCTCTAATTTAGTCATTAGATATCACCTCCCGTAAATAATGTTTCTTATATTTTATTGTGAAATCTATCACCATAACAAGAGTGAATATAAAAGAACATAAAATACTGTTTTTATATCTTTGTTCATGTGCGTTAGCAATGTTTTTTAAACGAATTCCCTGTTGTTAATTGGCTCCTTAAAAAAAATACAAATCTGATTCTCAGCGTGTGTAATTATCCTAATACTTTTATATTATTATATTCATTTTACACTTAAATAAATTATTATTTCATTATAATATAATATTTTATTTAAAATTTAGTTTTAGAATAATTATTTTAATTATTTTCTGTATGAAACAAACTTTATTCTTTACTTCTAGAGTCTATGTTTCATTGTTAACAACAAGGGAAAAGATTCCAATTTAACAAATCTGGATATAAATTCTTTCTCCCCTTATAACTTTCCAAAATTCTATACTTACATTTTCTTAGTAAGACAATTTTGCTGAACAAAGCTTCAATTATACCAGAGGAGTTTACACTAAATAGCCAACAAATAAACACGAGTATTCACCAAAAAGTAGGGGATATAGAGGTGATTTAAGTTCTGGTGGGTGCTGATATTTTCACATCCATTAAAAAAACATCTAGCCGACAATTTTCAATAATAATATTTGTTTTATTTTTAATTTAAAATTTAATATGTATTATTATATTATGAAAGGGGATGATAAAGAGGATATAATTGTTTTTAAAGAATGTAGTACTGTTTCTTCTTTCTAGACAAGAAACTTGACTTAAAGCAGCACTTTATTTTTTTGAATCAAAAGTTAATCAATATATACTGGACTTGAAAAAGGTTACCAATAGTATATCTGAGTTTCTTGATCAATGCGCTGGCTGATAATAAAAAGTTGATTAATCACAGCTTAAATTTTCGACACGTAATCAGTCTATGGTCTATGTAGGTCAACAAGTAGATAACCATTATTTTCAAGAAGGAATATGAACGGCTATAGAATCAACATTACTCTTTCAAAGTTCTTCACAAGAAATAAAAAAATGTAATAATTTTTTTTGAGCGGAATAAAATATTTATAAATTTTTTGTCTACATCTCAAGAAACATATATGTACATGTAAATTAGATATAGATTTTTTTTATCAGTAGCAAAGAATGAATTAAATAATAAATTAATTATAGATAAAGGATACATATATAAATTAATAAAAATAATTAATATTCTCTTAAATATTGAAAATAAAAATTAAATGTTTTTTTTAAGAAAAACAAGCTTGAAAAAATAAATAGAAAAAGTATCTATAAATAGACAAAATTCCATCACTTTTTATTCCCTATAAGCATAGCTAGATAGAACATATTTTTAAGAAGTCCTTACAAAAGAAGACAATTAAAAGATCACATGAATTACATTTCTTTCCTAGGTTAAAATCAACTTTCATGTTTAAATTTATTGTGTGAAGTGTATAATGTTTATAAAAAAGAATCATTCTAACAATGCATAATTAGCAGAACTTACATCTTATAGTTTTGTCTTAAGTAGTTCCAGTTTTGTGTATAGGCAGCAGGGGCATGTTGGTACTTGTTAGGGTTGCAAAGGGCAGCAAAGTGTTTGGAAGAACAGTGTGCAAAAACAGCTGGTTGTGGCTTGAGGACACTGTGCTGCAAAGAACCTATATACTATGGAGGCACTAGCATTGTAAGGGACAAAACCAGATTGTCATGGGCTGAAAACAGGGAAGCAAGGTCTACTTGTTTGGACAGTGCTGATAACTACGACTATGGTGCATACGCATGGTCTGTTCAACTAGTTACAAATGATAACAGATTGGAAAAGATACTTTTCCCTATCTTCTGGGGCCTAATGACTCTCAGGTACCTACCACCATTTTTTTGTGTGGTCCACTGTGCATGATTTCGCATATGCTTTATTTGACCATCCTTTTTTTGTTTTACATACCTTTATCTTGCTCTTCTCGAGTTGTCACCTCTCAAAATGACACTTAAAAGCTTCATTAGAAATAATCACACCCGTGTCCATATATGGTGTATATTCTTAGCTTAAAGTTGCTAAATTTGCTGGTTAATTGCAATGGACGTTTCAACAATACCATCAATTCCTGGACCATTTTTCTTATTAAATCTATTTTAATTGTGGAAGGTTTTGGCACAGTAGTTTCTGAATTTAGAGAAATATTGAATAAAATTTTGAAATTGAAATGATACTATAGCCTTTACTGAGACTTTGGCATGAACTAATAGTGAGTTATAAAAAAATAGAGATTGGTATTATAATAGAAAACTATATTTATCAAGAACTAAATGTAAGGATATATGTCATATTTTTCCAATTTCAATCACCATCGTGATAATGTCTCACAAATTCTCGAACTAAAATGGAGATTTTACTCTATTTTCCGGCTGCTTTTTTTTTGGTTCTTATATTTTAATACAAAGTAAGAATTTTCCTTTGAAATCAAACAGAAAAAAACATGTATATGATATTGGGGTCACACAATTATTAGGTATATACAATGCTAATATGGTCACATGGTACATGTATTTGAGCGTCAAGAAGATCAAATCAGAGTGTTATTATATCCATGTTGATGTATAGTTGTTGCTTCATAGTTACTCTAACATAAGATCCTCCTCTCACTAATTTCTTAATGGTTGATGTGAATGGTTGATGTGACCAGCACTTTTGGGAACCTAGAAAGCACACCGGAGAGGCTAGAAGTGATTTTCAACATTATTGTGTTGACTAGTGGCCTCCTTCTCGTGACCATGCTGATTGGAAACATCAAGGTGCATATACATATACATACACGATAAACATGGTCACACAATACAAAACTATTCAACTGTTGAATATTTGATTTTTGGGTAGGTGTTTTTGCATGCGACAACATCAAAGAAGCAAGCAATGCAACTGAAGATGAGGAACATTGAATGGTGGATGAGCAAAAGGAGGTTGCCACAAAGTTTCCGGCAGCGCGTGAGAAACTATGAGAGGCAACGTTGGGCTGCAATGCGAGGGGTTGATGAATGCCAAATGATAAAGAATCTCCCTGAGGGACTAAGAAGAGACATCAAGTACCATCTTTGTTTGGATTTGGTGAGACAGGTAAGCTCACCAATATTTTCATCTCATCTTTTTCTCTCATTTTCGTCAAAAAAAATTATAGATTTACTTCACTTAATTATAAAGCATGATATACTGTTTTTCACTGCTTCCCATAATTTCTGATTGGTAAACCGACAAAACCTTTACATACTGCACAAATCACGATCATTTGGCTTAGAGGTCACACCAATAGGGTTGTGTATTGTTCGAATTTTTTCAAAACATTGAATCAAATTAAACCACTATAACAAAATGGTTCATTTTCTTAAATTTTTTATGATCGAGGTGAATGTTAGCACTACGTTTTTCTTGGAATATCAGAGTGAATTGAATCATTTATAAAAAGTATTCAGTCTAAATTCAAATGTTTAGAGAAATGGTTATATATATATTTTTCTTAAACGGTTCAGTTATATTTGGTTTTGCATATATATATATATATATATACCTATTTTATCAAAAAATAAAATAAAAAAAATATAAATAATTTAAGGGATAATCTAAATCACTACAAGAAAATCATGAAATAGAAACTAATTTTTAGTGACAAAAAGACAAAAAATAATTAGTTGTTATAGTGACTAAATTAGAGACCATTTTAGAGATTAAATTTCTTTTGATTTCTAAATTAGTTTCTATTATTGTTAAATGGTTTCTAAGTTGGTATCTAATTAACAACCAAAGTTTTATTACCAAATTTATAAACTAAATAATTGATAGTTAAAACATTGGTGGTTAATTAGATAACAATTTAGAAATCATTTAATAATAATAGAAACTAATTTAGAAACCAATTTTGTATTTTAGTTTCTAAAATGGTTTCTAATTTAATTACTATAGCAACTAATTATATTTTTTTTATCTAAAATTGATTTTTATATCATGTTTTTCTTGTAGTCACTTTTGTACAAAATAAAATAAATAAAAAATTAAAATCACACACACTTACCTATTCCAAACACACAAAAGAAAAAAAAAAACCTATTATGATCCAAAGACAAAATTCCAAAAAAAAACCTTTACAACAAATAAAACATGTATAGGTACTTAGTATACATTTTTTTCATTCAAAAGCTTAAAACATACTTAACCACCACCACCACCTAACACGACACCCATTGTAAACTTAACTTGGAAACATTGAAATATTAAATGTCAAATCTATGAAATCCGTCAAAATTAGGGAAGGGGTAAGCTTTTTAATGTTTTTTGTTTGTCTTATACTTATAATTGATTGCGTGATTGCGTGAATTTTAGTTTTTGTATTTGTGTACAGTTAGTAATTATGCCTAACTAACACGTACGATTCTGTTTCTAAAGAGTTGAGTTGTACTCGCAGTACTATAATAACAAAATGACAAAAAACCACTGAAGGAAAGATCAACCGATTCACGTCACCAAACAAACTAAAATCATTGGGTTGTATTATTAGAGACCCATGTAAAGGTTTGAATGCTTATGCCTTAACATTTGTTCAGGTGCCACTGTTTCAGCATATGGATGATTTGGTGCTAGAGAACATCTGTGACCGTGTGAAGTCCCTTGTATTTACAAAAGGAGAAACAGTGAGTTCTACTAATACCTTTATATTCTATTACACAAATTGTTCTACTATAAACTATAACTTAACCTAGAAAAGTGGGATTTTTATGAAATTGGGGTAGTTTCTATTCCTTATTAAAATTGGATTTTTTTTAAATTGAGAAAGTCATCTCAACATCTTACTACTTTAGTTCAACATAAGTTGTGTGATTAATTGTCACGATTTACTCAATTTTAAAACATATTTTCTTTTGATAATAATTATTTTGTGAAAAACACAGGAAAAATAGTGAATTAGAGGATGTGTTGCATGTATACCTCTCTCATGAAAGAATGAAATTAGGTTATGATTATGCATGGTGCATGCAGATAACGAGAGAGGGAGACCCAGTTCAAAGAATGTTATTTGTAGTAAGAGGTCACCTTCAAAGCAGCCAAGTCCTACGAGACGGGGTGAAAAGTTACTGCATGTTAGGCCCAGGGAACTTCAGCGGCGACGAGCTTCTTTCATGGTGTTTGAGAAGGCCCTTCATAGAGCGTCTTCCACCGTCATCAAGCACCTTGGTAACACTTGAAGCCACGGAGGCATTTGGGCTAGAAGCAAAGGACGTGAAGTACGTGACACAGCACTTCAGGTACACATTTGTGAAGGAAAAGGTTAAGAGAAGTGCCAGGTATTACTCCCCAGGCTGGAGAACTTGGGCTGCAGTGGCCATTCAATTGGCTTGGAGAAGGTATAAGCACCGTTTGACTTTGACATGTTTGTCCTTCATAAGGCCTCGCAGACCTGCCTCAAGGTGCACTTCCATGGAAGAGGATAGGCTTCGTCTGTATACGGCTTTGCTAACCTCACCAAAGCCTAACCAGGATGACTTTGACTGCTGATCATAACCATGCAAACTGCAATGCACTTATATGTATATGGATCTACACTTTCCTTAACTTAAATAAATTAAAGGCTAATGTATGATGTTTATGTCCAATTCCCACATGCTTTTGGTATATTTATTTTTTGTACCTGAGTTAGGGTATGTTTGTTAGGTACTTTTCTTTCACTTTTTTTTATCAAGCAAATATACATATATATTAAATTTCTTCCTACCCTCCATACTTTCTAAATTATCAAAAATCTATAATACAGATTTGTATTTTGAGTTCTCCTATTCAAAATACTAATTTTATTCTAATCCAGAATAATCTAGAATAATGTATTTTGAATTATACAATTCAAAATATATTATATTTTGGATTGTATAATTTAGAATACAAATTTTGTAGTCTTATCCGGATTGGTTCTATATGCAGGTCGATTTGGTAAAGAAGTTTCAGGAATAAAATTAATTTGATGATTAATACCTCTTAAAGGTGGTAAACCTTTAGGAGGGAGGATCTTGGAACACATTGTGGAATTCATTTGACAAAGACTACAAACACTTATAACTACAAACATTTTTGTGAATAAGCTATAAATACCACTTTTTGAGCCATCATTACCTTTTTTATTTCCTTTGGAGAGATGAGAAGGCTCGTTTTGATAACATTATGTTTCTTTCCTTTTTTTTTCATTTTCTCTTTTTTGTTTTATTTTAAGTTGGTCTTTTACCTTTTTTTGGAGAGAGAGATTTTAGTATGACCTTATGTCCCTGGAAGTGAAAAGAAATTTTGTTAGTAAGGCCATCATGTAAATTTTTTTCATCATATTGCCAAGGTCTTCCTAAGAGAACATGTGTTACTTCTTATGAGGACTTGTTTATTAACAATCAATTCTCCCTCTTCACTAAGCTCTTGTAATTTATAGGGTTTTGTATGAGAGATGGTGGGTAAGGCAAGTTTTTCCACTACTCTTGTACTTGGCACATTAGCACAACTACCCCCATCAACTATCATGGTTCTTTTACTAGGGAAATTTGCAGCAATGTGCCCAAAACTTAGTCATTTAAAACATTTTCTACTTTTTTTTTATCAGCAATGAATAAAATAATTAATGGGACACTTCAGGGGTGTCCCAACCTTTATGCAAAAACTTCTACAAAGATACCAGGCAGAAAGATAAATACAAGCACAAAGGCCTAGATCTTTATATGAAAAGACAAAGCTTTAAACCCAAAAAAAAGACACTGTCTAACAGACCCCTATCTTCCATGAAAGCTGACTGAACATCGTCTATAACCAAGTGCATGACGACCTTCATACGACACGACAAGACCTTGGAAATGATTTTATACAAAGCTCCCACTAGAGATATCGGTCTGAAGTGATCGATCATAACAGGATCTTTCACTTTGGGGATAAGAGCGATGAATAACGCATTGCATCCCTTCGGAAAGCTCCCAGATTCTTCAAAAGCGTATACAGCTTCCATGATTTCCTCCTTTAAGGTCTCCCAATTACTCTTGATGAAATTAAAATTAAAGCCATCTGGGCCCGGGCTCTTAGATCCCTCACACAGCCATACTGCAACCTTTACTTCCTCCTCAGAGAAATCGTTTACCGTTTTCAAACTCACCGCCTCTGGAAGATATTTGAAGTCCACGTGACCAAGCCTAACACCATGAACCTTTGTTCAAACACTCACTTAGCTTCCTTACGCACAGAATCTGGTTCTTCGCACCACTGATTGTCTATTTCAACACCTTTAACTTCATTCCTTAATTTTCTCCACCTAATCATAGAATGGTAGAATTTGGAATTAGAATCCTCATGCTTAAGCCAAGTAGATCTAGCTTTCTGCCTATTTAAAGATTCCAGTTTTTTCTCTACCACTTTCCGTTGACTGAGTAGCTCTAATCTTATCAAATTTTCATCCTCCAGTAAGTCACATTCAACATCCCTTACATCAAGCTTCTCAATCTCCATCACGATCCTACGCTTACTCTCCTCAAGGTTTCCGAAGACACACCTATTCCACTCCTTAAGATCGCCCTTCAACAACTTCAATTTTTCTTTTAACCTGGACATTCTGTTTCCCTGCACCTCGTAATTGTTCCACTTACTCTTTACTAAATCTTTGAACCCAGATTCCAACAGCCAAGCATCTATTGTTTTAAACGGTCTAGGACCCCAATCTTTAACCCACGATTTGGACACAACAGCACAGTGATCTGAGACCTCCCTCGGTTGTATATATTGTTTGCTCAAAGGCCACAATTGTAGCCACTCCATGGAGACTAGAAATCTATCTAGTCTACTTTTGGCAGAACCATCTGACTTGTACCAAGTGAACTTCTTACCGACAAGAGGTAACTCCACCAACACATTCTTATCAATGAACTCATTAAAATCTCTAATTTCCCTCTTCTGACT
>Ga0123342_1007000_pt1 | contig 15215 bp, 9 predicted proteins | sample Turbeawhitnodule_FD_89960 | JGI IMG/M metagenome (GOLD analysis project Ga0123342, IMG submission 89960) | Root nodule microbial communities of legume samples collected from Mexico - Turtle bean Mexico white nodule | ecosystem: Host-associated > Plants > Roots > Nodule | place: Mexico: Nepantla... | reverse complement strand
GATATTTATCTTAATGTTTAATGTTTTGATGTTTGACTATGTTTGAAAAGGAAGAAAAAGAATTTAGGTTTGATAGTAACAAATATATAGGTTTAATTTGACAATTTTTTAAGAACAAAATGTTAAAAAAAATATATTTAATTTAAAAAAAGAAAAGAAAAAAGAACGCAGATTGGCCCGCAAACCCGCGGGCCAGCTCTTATGCGGCGCGAGTTGAGAATTCTAGCCCGCAATAACTTTGCGGGGTGGGCCAACCCGACCCGCATTTTTGCGAGCCAATGCCGGGCGGGCTGGCCCGCTTTGCCACCCCTAGGTGGCTCTTCTTCTTGGTGACCGACAGCTTAGACAATGATGGAGATCAAGTTCAAGACCAAATGGAGGCCAATACTCAAGGACAAGAAGAGGAAGAGGCTCAAGTGTTAGACGCTCAAGGAGTTGGTAGCCCACTTCAAAGGCTTACAAGAAGTCAAATCAAGGCATTAGGAAATAATGGAAGGTTGTTTTCTCTTTTTGTAATATCTTTGTGTTAGAAGGTGCTTAGAGGGAAACAAATTTTGTAAAAGCATCTTTAGGTCTTTAGTTTAGGAAAATAATAGGAAGCTTGGGGGGTGTGAGCTTAGTAGAGGGGTGTAGGTGTAATAGGGAGGTGCCAAACTAAGAGAGGAAGTCACACCTTCCTCATGCTCTAAGTTGGCGCCACTTTTATGTCATTTAGGGAGTAATTTGAGTTTAATTAGCTTTTCATTTCAGCACCTCTTAGGTTATAAATAAAGGTGCTTGCCTTTGTAAAAATTAGATTGGAAATTAGTAATAGAGAAACTCTACTCAATTTGAGAGAGAATTTGTGAGAACTTGTCTTCTCCTTCACATTGTCTTATCTTGAGTGCATTTGGTTCTCTCAAGTGGCGGCACTAGCTCACTTATCTTGGAGCCTTCACCATCCAAGTGGCGTGACCATCAAACCAAAGCCTCCATCTCCATAAGTTCTTCTTTCTTTCATCTCCTAGTTCATTTGAAGCTTAAACATGTCTTAGTTTACTTTTCTAGCATTTTCATTTGGTATTCTATCTTGTTTCTGAATTTGCTTCGGTTCATCTTTGCCTTGGCTGTTCCTAGTTGTTTCTTCTTCATTTCTTGCTGTTTGTTCGGTTCATTTTCAGTTTTGTAGCTTTCTATTTGGTCCTTTTGATTTTATACACAATTTGTTCGGTTCAATTGACAATAGATGGATCTTCCATATGAGTTTGGTGTTTGGTGCAAGTTTTGCTGAGTTCTTGAAACATAGAACATTGATCCAATTCTATTAAAAGTGCCTAAGCTATCTCCAACTCAAGTTGATTCCATAGAATGTCAAAGAATCATCTCTACTTTGATAGTGGAATCATATCAGACAAGATGTCGACCCTTTTGTTTTCCTCCCTCGGTATGTGCTCCAAGTGTGCTTTGTTGAACCGAGCGATGCTATTTTGGGCGACATCGTAGTAACGTTTTAGTAGAGGCTCCTTCACCTCGAACTCTCCCTTGACTTGGCCAACCATAATATGGGAGTCGCTTTTGCACATGATCTCGTGTGCTCTCATGTCGTAGGCTAGGTTTAGCCCAACGAGCAAGACCTCGTACTCGGCCTGGTTGTTGGAGTGTCCACTGTTCTGGTGGTACCGAAACTGTTTCCTTCAGTCGAAATTGTTTGGGCTGACCACTTTTCTGGGAGGAGGGATCAACTCGGCGTTGAGTGCCTCGTCCAGAATTCTTCCCCTCTCGGTCGCCAGGGGTGTGTACCTCGTGAATCGGATTGGTCAGTCTCTATTATCTATGCGCCTGTCGCCCCGCTGGCCTGACTGACCTTGATGGTCCTTCTCTTCCTTGTTCTTCTCTCTAGTAGCCTCGGCTCGGGCTTGGTTATGGAACTCCCTGAGTTCCTCCAACTGCATATACTTAGGGGTTCTTTTCCTCAACTCGTCCAGGCTGTCGGTCAGCTGCATGCACAGGTTATTAGCCAAAGGTCCTGGGCGCAGGGTCGTCAGCATGTGATGCATGACAACGTCCGGGCTGAGGTTCTCCTTGCCACTTTGCTGAACCTATCAATAAAGGTTCTCAGCGACTCTCCCTTCTCCTGGCGGATGCCTACCAGGACGATGGAGGTAAGGTGATGTGGCTTGCTGGTGGCGAACTGAGTCTCAAACTTTGTCACGAGCGTGGCAAAGCTATCAATGGAGTTGGGTGAGAGTTTAGTGAACCAGCTAAGGGCTGCCCCCTTCAGCGATGTGGGAAACACTCGTCACAAAACTGCATCGTCCGAGGTATAGAGACTCATATGAGTAGTATATGCATCAATATGCTCGTCCGGGTCAGTAGACCCGTCATATCGGTCTCGGTTGAAACCCTTCCACTTGTCTGGTAGTGGGACTTCAATGATAGTGTTGGTGAATGGGTGTCGACGGGCCGAGTCCATGGTGATGGTCGTCCTGGCCGACCTGTTCATAAAGGATTATCCCTCCATCTCGTGGGTGAGAATCTTGTCTCTTGTCTCCTCCACCGGTCTCGGGTGGGAAGGAGAGGCGAAGGACCTGCCGACCACATTGGTCGGTCCAGTGGACTGTCCTCCCTTCATCAGCTTCTTCTTCATCTCGTCATTCTCCCTTCGGAGAGCTTGCATTTGTTGTTCATTCTTCTGGACAATTTCCTCTGTCCTCCTCTTTATCTCGACCATTTCTCTTTGGAGAGACAACAGCAGCATTGCCTGGTCGACATCAGTCATCCTTTCCATGCTTTTGGTTGAGACCATTTACTTTCTCTCTTCAGCTAGTTTCTCTCGGCCTCACGGTGGGCGCCAATTGTTTCTGCTAGGGAGATGAGACCTAGAGAACTATTGAAGTCTTCGTTTTCCTCCTTCGATCGAGCAGGTTGTTAGGGCTTCACTGGGATCCTTCTTGCCTTCGTGCTTCTCCTTCGTTTCTCAGTCTCAGGTGAATGCCAAATGGGGGAGGTATCTGTAGAAGGCACTTCGACGCTCAAGTCAGTAAAGCGGGTGATCGACACTCGGGTAGGTGCACAGTAATAAAATGACGTACCTTGTTCCTTGGAATGTGTGCTATTTATATTATATTTAATGGGCTTACCTCATTGGGCTTGATTAGTGGAATGGATCACACTTAGGGTTGCATTACTTAATTCTTAATGATAGTTTAGCTTCACTAACCTTGGTTTGAGCATTAATGGTTATACGTGTCGGTCGGTCTGACCGTGCGTGGTGTCGTCCAGCTCGGCCAGGTAGACCGAGACATATCTCAGTCATCTCGGACAGGAAGATCAAGACACGTCATAATGTCGGTCGGCCATACTATAGAGTTCTTTTTGTAATAGAGCATGATAAATGATTTCACGTTCTTCGTTGCTCAAGATTTGTAGTTCCTTTCCTTGATTTTGGAATTCTATGTGTTCAATATTTTCTTGACTTCCATTAATATTTCCTAGTATTAGAAGCAAAAGAAAATTATTGTAGATACTAAAATATAAATAAATTTTAATCAATAAATCATTAGTAACTTATTAATATGAAAATATATTCTATTACTTCCAAGTTTATTTTCATATTCATGTCTGCACCTATATAACATTAAATTTATAAAAATAAAAATAAAACAAATAAAATAAATAGGAAGTTAAAAGTATTTTCAAAATTCAACCAAATGAGTAAACTAAATATTTTTAAAATAAATATAGCAATATCATATCAATGTCATTGTTGGTATGGTATCTTCCACCTCATCGTCATTGTCATGTGCCTCTTTGTTTAAATAAAATGATAGCTGATTTTGGAGAATATGGAATAATGTCAAGGTCAAGATAAAAATGATCTTCTGCACCAATATTTAAGTCTGACAAAAAAAAGTGTGAGATTCTCTTGCTAAAATAAATTAAGCATCATTATTTTCAATTTATGAATTAGCGATTTAAACATTTAAATCTACTTCACTTAATGAAAATATATCTTGTACAAATATTTTGTGAAATAATGATTTTTCTAAAGTTCAGATTCAATGAGAGTGATATCAATTTTTTTGGGTGGGAAGCAAAAATCTTCTTATAATAATTCAAAATCAAATTTTCTACTGGTAAAATTTTTAAGATTAAAATTTGTATAAGGAAGCTTATTTTCATTGATATCTGAAAAAAAAATGTTTAAGGTAATGTAATTCATTGAAAAGAATTCAAAGATTTTTATTTATTAAGTGAAAAGAGAGTAGATTGAATACTCCTTTATTATATAGAGAAGACATGTGAATAATTTTTAACAAATACAAAAATATAAAGTGATAAACGTATTATTAAAAAATAATTAAAAAAATTATTATAAATATAAAAATTAATGTTTTTACTGATTTGTGTAATGAGATTTTAAAAAACACTTAAAAAATACATCTAAAAGAATATATTAAAGAGTTGAGGAATTTAAAAAATAGAATATTATAAAAATAATAATCTCATTAAATTTTTTTAGCCTTCCTAAGTTAATTAATCCCCCTTACTAAAATAGTCTTACATTCTTAATAAATATAATATATTGAAGAGTAAGGTATAGATGATTACGTTAGTGTTTTTTTTATAAAATACACGACTTCATATTAAAAAAATTAATATATATATATATATATATGTATATGCTCTACAAAATATAATTATGTTCAACCTATTTTAACATTTAAAAATAAAATATTATTATTATTATTATTATTATTATTATTATTTTCTACGTTACTTTATAACAATCACATAAGTTTCTTTTATCTAAATAAAAAGAAAGTATTTTTTTAATATAATTTTAAGTGAGTTATTTATTATACTCGTTTCAGTTTTCTTATTTCAATCTATTTATATACTACCATATATTTTTTCTTTCATCATAACTAACGTTTTTTCTACATATTAATTTAATTAGGAGTATAAATAGAAAAAAGTAATAATATCTTAAAATTTTAAAAATGACACATAAATAAAGAAATTTTTATTTCAAATTTAAAAAGAACAATACATATTTATTAATATAAAAAAAGAAAAAACTTGTTCATATATTGACTCTTGATTATTTTACTATCGATAGATGTTTAAAATTTTAATGCTACGAAATTCATTTTGTATAAGTAATTTTTTTAAAATAATATATGATAAAAAAATTGATTACTTTTTTTCAAAAGAATTTCTTTTAGGAATCTTCTTAAATAGTTAAATTCTGTGCTGTAATGAGTAATTTTATTATTTAGGTCCCTTAAAATTACTATTAATAATAACTATTTTTAAAACTTATTTAATTTATTGTATTTGTTAGTTTCTATATGCATTTAATATTTCTATATAGCGTTCTCCAAGTCGTATAGAGACATACATGGTAATTTGTTTGATAAATTTTTTATTTTAAGTTTATTTTTTTTTTCATACATATTTTTTTATATGGAAACCTAGTTATGTACTGTTTCCAAAAAATCTTATGCAGTAGGATAAGAATGTTATTTTCTAAATAATATACCATACTATATTTTCTAGTTCTACACCTCTAGAAAACAAGAAGCTTTGTTCATACCAAAAACGCCCTGTGAAAAAGTTTTCTAAATATTGATTTTTTTTCTAAATTTTGTGTGGATATCAGTCTGTTAGTTCTCTTCGCTGCAGAGATGTCTTAACTCAGACAGTAAAATGTCTTAAAATGACCAACTTATTTACTTTTTGAATTTCATTTTTAAATTTTTTGAATAAAGTTTTAAAATTTAAGATGCTACATAAATATTGAATGAAAAAAATCATATTTGACTTTTCAGCATGATACATGCGGTAAAAAAAAAGCATTATATATATGTATATGTATATATTTTGAATGACATGTGATGTTTCTAGAAATCCATCAAGAAAAGTTTCAGACTTGTTAAAATATAGAAACAGAGAAAATGAAGTAAATGATAGTTAAGAAAGATTATGGTTGGCATCGGGAATGGGTTAGGCGAAAGAAAAAAAGAGGTAAATTTTTCAAATGTGTGTCCCGTGGGGTTGAACAGAGAGATTTGAAACATGGGAGACTGGTCCCATTTTCCCTTTCCTTTGTTGCGTCTTGGTGTTACTATAAAGGATTTGCAGTAGGTAAAGTCCAATGAAAGAGAGGAGAGTAAAGTAACGGCAAATGCATCACAAGCTTCAGTTGACACAGCGTTACCCATTCTTTTCAAGCATACACATAAATATTATTCTTTCACCATCTCAATGCTATTTTCACAATAATACAACTGACACAGTCAAACTCCAACAATTACATTTTATTCAACCCTTTCCTCGCCCTCGCACACCAGCTACCTTACTCGCTACTTCCTCTCTACTCTTCTTCTTCACCCTAATCAAACCTAGCTACTCTTTTTTTCTTCTTCTTTTTAACTCGCCTCACTAAAACCTGCGTAACATTCACTCATCCCATCTTCTTCCTCAACCTTCCACCCACATCTAACAATACCCATTTCCGAGTAAACCACCAAAGACAACATCTTATCCGTTTTGGCCCACACCCCACATGGCATAGCTAAGCCATTTGAATTGGGCTTGGTTGGCACCGTAACATTAAACCAAAGCCAGCACCTTTCTCTCTCTCTCTCTCTGTGGAATCAGTGAACTGATTTTGGGTTGGGAAGATGGCGGTGGAGAAGGGTGTTGAGATGGTGGCATTGGAGTGTCTGGGGAAAGGGTTCGATATAGCTAGTGATTTTCGGTTGAGGTTTGCAAAGGGGATTCCTGGAGGGAGGTTGGTGGTGCTTGATGAACATAACAAAAGGGATATATTGATTCCTGGAACTGGCGGAGTTACCATTAAAGCGGTTTCTGAGAATATTCGGTGTGATAAAGGGGATAGAATACGCTTCAAGTCTGATGTACTTGAATTCAACCAGGTCCTTTTTCCTTTTCATCTTTATGTTACTTTTTAAGAAGCAGATTTCAGTTTTGAATTAAGATCTGTGTTGTTTTGTGCATCTTTTTAGTTAATTCTGTGGTTCTCTCCTTGTCGCAGATGTCCGAGTTGCTTAATCAGAAATCGGCAGTGCAAGGGAAAGTTCCTTCTGGGTATTTTAATGCGCTTTTTGATTTGACTGGTGATTGGTTTCGTGATGCCGCTGACACAAAATACCTTGCTTTTGATGGGTATTTCATTTCACTCTACTATTTGCACCTCACTGCTTCTCCACTCGTACTGCAAGAAGAGGTAAAGAAGTCTGTTCCGGCTCAGTGGGATCCAGCTTCATTGTCTAGGTAAACACTAAGCTACTACAACAATCTTTGGCGCATAGACAGATATGGCATCTTTGTTTTCCCTATGTAAAATTTATTCGCACTTTCTATAAGTTTTAATGAGATTGAATTTGATACATTCAATTTGTTGCTGGTTTTTGTGCTTCCATTATTTCGATCATCTTACAATGGTAACCAAATTAATAAAGAAATGTAGGATTTTCTTGTCTTCTACATGAGGCTCGAATTTCCTTTTAGACATTCTTTTTTTCCTACTCTCCTTGGTAGTACCTGTTTCAGTTGATGTTAGTTTCTGTGTTCGTGTTTTAATGTTTTATGGGTGAAACTGTTTGGCCGAGTAACTGTATTGACAGTTTGAATGGTGCATGGTTGGTTTTGATAAGTACATGGTGCTAATCAATTTTGTTAGGCAGGTTCATACAGACATATGGTACGCACATAATAGTGGGCATGGCTGTAGGAGGTCAAGATGTAATCTGTGTCAAACAAAAACATTCATCAAAAATTCCTCCTGGTGATCTCAGGAGACATTTAGAAGATCTTGGAGATTTTCTTTTCTCAGATGTGAGAAGCCCTTCTTTACTACAGGGGAAGACAGCAGATGGAAAACAGAAGGTAAAGTGCTATATCTTCTGTAACTTTTAACATATTTGTTACTTTTCCGTTGATTCTTTCTGTCTATTCATGTAGGTCCCCGAGGTCTTTAACCGTGTGATGCAATCTAACACAATGCAGTTCACTAGTATTTCAGAAACATCAAGCAAGGATGTAAGCCACAAAAGAGAAATAATTTTAATTTGAAATAAAGATGTTCTAGGGTTGTGACTAAATTGTTTTATCTTGGAGCAGGGCCTCACTATTATTTGTTCAAAAAGAGGAGGAGATATGTTCAAACACAGTCACTCAAATTGGCTTCAGACAGTGCCTTCTAACCCTGACGCAATCCTCTTCAAGTTTGTTCCTATTTCCTCTCTTCTGACAGGAATTCCTGGAAGTGGATATCTTAGTCATGCAATCAATCTGTATCTACGATGTATGTTCTAATCTGATTTAACATTGTTTCTATAATCCGCTAATCCATTTTACACCTAAAAACTATTTATATATTTTTACCTTGCACAGACCACTGTCTATTGTCTTTATTGTTGAGGTAGACATCACTTCATTGGTTCACTTACTCTTTGCAGATAAGCCTTCTCTTGATGATTTACAGTACTTTTTAGAGTTTCAAATTCCGAGGCAATGGGCACCCATGTTTTGCGAGCTGCCACTCAGGCATCAGCGGAGAAAGACTGCTTCCCCTTCACTGCAATTTAGTTTCATGGGTCCGAAGCTTCATATCATCTCTACACAGGTACTGCTAACCAAACTCCCGTGTCTGAGCGAGAGCAAATATTGTGCATGTTAGACTTTACTCCTACCTTTGAGGTTAATATTCTTTTAGAAGGTTCATACTTGGTTAGTGTCAGGACTTTCTCCTATCACTTCTGGCTTGTGACAAATTAGGCTGGGGTATAAAATGTGGTTATGCTTCAACCAGCTTTTATTTCCAACCTTCCTAGTTCTTTTATTGGATACACTAGCTGTTAGTCTGTTACTGTACTATTATGACTAATCTTACACCCAGGAACCAAAGTGACCATGGACCAATCAGAGTGCCTATGTGATCGGTAGAATATCGATAATGCGGATTAGATCCAATTGTGGCCCAATCTCCTATAAGCCGACCGACTTAAGCCACCCCAGTGGCATTTTGAGCTGATTTGGGGAGAATTTCCGACCGTTATTCTAGTGCCAAGGTAAAACGGAGTAACTCCTCATCTTTCAACCCAGGATTTGCAATTAGCTTAGAAGCTGTTTTGTAGTACCTAGAGACCTTTCGGAAACCTCTCTAACCAAACGTGACTCTGCTATAAATACAAGACAACTCTGGCTTGAAGGAGCACTTAAACACACTAGGAGAGAAGGACTTCTATCTTTATCACTCTCTACCAGAACAGTTACCCTTCTTTCCTGTGTATTATTGTTATGGAATTGGACCTGTAGGAGTCTGAAATAAATGATATGATGTAGGATTAGGATGTAAATCTCGTTAGAAATGTTTTGATGAAGCCCAAGATTCATGGGCCAAGCAAGGTATATGGGATGAAAGAGGTGATATTGAAAAGTACATTTGAAAGGTCATTTCTTTTTGCGTCCCCATAGTTTCCATTGCACCCTAATGGGGGTAGTTAAAAGGTCAAACTGCCTCTTTGTTGCCACCACCCGTGCAGTGGTCGCCACCGCCCCCTTGTCGTAGCACCACCTTTGTCTGTGTGTTATGTCATGGATGAACTTAACGAAAAAAGTGTTTTGTATTGTGCAATCTAGAAGCATTTTTTATGAAAAAAATGACTTTCGAATTTTGTAATCTGTAAGTTTTTTTCATGCAAAATATTATTTCCGGATTACACAATTTGAAAATCTATTTTTTCATAAACCCAAAAAGGCAAAGTGGGAATTTTCATATTTATGGGGATGCGGAAGGATATTAAGGGGTGCAATAAGAAATTCCCCATTTGAAAACTACTAGTATTAGCCCACCCACTAACAATAGCACTAGAATGTATTGGAAACACATCTAGAAAGACATTCCAAGATGATCTATGTATATCTTATATATTTGTATTGAGAAATACGAAGGAAAACTTTTGAAAATGTACAAAGTTTTAAGCCTGGTGATTTGGCATGCCTATTTTGTTGATTTAACTACTTGTAGCTTAGGGTCTGCAGTTATGCTATATACATACAATTTTGTTACTTTTTCATGCTAGTAAGCTGTAGTTTAGGGTAAAAGAAGCATTTAAGAGGATGCACAATAGTAAAGTAGTTGGACCAAATAATTTCCCCCTTGTGAACTGATTATTCTCAAACCTTAAGGACAAAAACACAATTAACAATAAATTTTCTTGTTTGTCTATAGAGGAAACGAAAAGATAAAAGAGAGAATAACAGATATCAAGGATGTGTTTGGTAGAAAAAATAAAGAATGGAAATATACACAATTTGATTATCTATATTAGCTAATAATAATCGATTATGTTTCAGTCAAGACAAACTCAAATACCATTAGTGGAGCAGTTGTAGTTGGGTCCTGGATAACCGTTAATGCATGTAGCTGATCTCACTAAGTGAGATTTTTCTTTTATTTTTCTGTATATGCTTCCTTCAATTTAATTTTTCTTTTGTAGCTATTTCTCTATGATTTTAAGAATTTTTTAGTATACATGTTAGGTTTGCGCTGTATTTTGTCTGATTAACTGGTAAAATTTGGTTTTTCCATCAACATTTATCTTTCCAAAGAAGTGGTCAAGGTAGTCAGGCAAAAACATAATACTTTTTTTTAAGGAGAAATAGTGGCTTTTATTTCCAGAGCTCTCTAGGAAAGTTAGCAAAAGTATATTTTCTAAACCAGACCTACATTAAGATGTTCAATTTACAGAAGTCCAAGCTGCTTCCTTTGAAGAATCTCAAAGACTGCCAACTAGTTAATTCTTACATTTTATTTACCCCTTTAGCATCGGAGTTTAAACCAGAATGGCTGGTCCTCTATCTTGTGTCATGTAAAAATATCTTGCATGCTTCTGACTACAGTGGAAGTGGCAGAATACCATGTATATGAAGAAGTGTGAAGTTTAGATGATTTATACATTTTAGTGGGTCACGTGAATGTCTGGTCACCTCTGATCATTTTGGGAGCTCAGATGCTCTCAGTTCCAACATGTCATAACATGTGAGCAGTTCCATGCAAGCTCCTGGCCACTTGAGCTATTCTTTCTGTTTTCTTCATGATATGTGCTGCACAGCTTTGCAGGGATTTTTACTTGTTCTAGTTGTTCCTCTCATCTGTTTCTGAAAACTTGTCAATCCTTTATTCTTATGGTTCACACCATATTCTCTTGTTAACTGTGGTCTTTTATACAAAATGTCAGGTGGTAAGTGAACAAAAACCTGTGGTTGGCATGCGCTTGTACTTGGAGGGAAGGAAATGTGATAGGCTTGCTTTGCATATACATCATCTTTCTAGCCTTCCAAATAAAATGATCCTCTCTTCAAGAACCTCAACCTCGAGCATGCCATCTATGTGGCGAGGATCCGATGATAACGATTTGAGTGATCAGTTTCTGGAACGAATAAGATGGAAGAGATTCTCAAATGTGTGCACAGCAGTGGTTAAACATGACCCTAACTGGTTGAATAGTTCTGGAGGTGTTTATATCGTTACAGGTGCACAGCTCCTTAGCAAAGGCAGTTGGCCAAGGAATGTGCTTCACCTGCGTCTTCTCTTCACTCATATACCCAATTGCAGTATCCGGAAGTTAGAGTGGTCTGCTGCCCCAGAGGCTTCAAGAAAAACATCTTTTCTCACAAATTTGAGCACAACATTTTCATTCACACAGCATGGCAACACTGGTCCTCCAAAGCAGGCTCCAACTGCACTCAATTCTGGTGTTTATCCAGATGGTCCACCTGTGCCCGTTCGCTCCGGTAAACTACTTAAATACGTGGAGACAGCTGAGGTGGTGCGAGGTCCACATGATGCTCCTGGCCATTGGTTGGTAACTGCTGCTAAGCTTGTGACTGATGGTGGTAAGATTGGATTACAGGTTAAGTTTGCATTGCTAGATTATTGGTGATTCCGGGCTGCAGTTCACTCATACTGCTACTTATGTGTTGCTTGAAATGGTTTTGAAACTACACATCACTTGTATATTCTTTCTAAAGGCTTTGTACAGTACAGTATACAAAATGAGTGGCTGTTGGCATCGGGCAATAGAAAATTTAGATTTGTCTATTCCGCTAAGTCTGGGTAAATCTATTTAAAATAATGTTTTTATTGATGAAGTATTTTAACTGGAGATTGCAAATCTTTTGTAGCAAGATACTTATAAGAATATTTAACCTTGGCTGTTTAACTACACGTATCAAGATTATTTTGTCTAATTTGAAGAAAATTTTCTATAAACTCTTCTAATATATAAAAAAAAAATTAAGAAATTAGCACTATCTTTTACAAACTTCCGAAAAAAAAAAGTTTTGTTCAAACTCTTTATTTTCTTCCTTATTCATGATCTTTTCAACCCTTCATATTTCACAAGATATGTTCACAAATGAGATGAGAGGAGTTATTGAACATACATGGACAGCGATGGCATGGGTCAAAATTAGTGTTCTCTTGTGTTCTCATTTGTTAGTGCAGCACATTGCTCTACCCGAGCACTAATTTAATGAGTGCATTTACGTTTAGTGAATAGGACGTGTGCACTATACCAAAAGAAACAGACATAAAATGAAATCATACCAACTTCCTTTGATATTTGCTACCTTAAAATCAATGCATTAACATTAACAATCATTTAAGGAAAAGAAAGAGGAGGTAGTTGATACTGTGGAAAGATGGTACAAGTGACCATATCAAATGCATAATTCGGGGGTTCTTCCTAATGTGTAGCTTTCTTGCAATTCTCTGGGTATGCATATTTGTTATATTTAAGTGAACACTATCAAATTAAATTTGAGTAGAAAATTATTGCTATCTCCTTGATTTCCTGTGTTGATTAGTAGCCAACTTTAATTCCTGCAATGGTTGTGATAATTATAATTGTAATTATGGAACTTCACTTGGAATGAAAGGAATCTTGATGGGATGCCCACTGATTGCGTTGCGTCTGAATTAATATAATTAACTGAAAAAGCGAATAAGGGGAACAACGGTCCTCTTTATTTGAACCACTTTCCAAATTGCAGGACCCAATTGACAACAAAATGGTCAAAGCCTTGTTTTTATATTTTCAATATGTTTCGCAAAAAACGGCTATTTTTATCACATTGACCATTGACCATTGACTATTGACCATTGCCCAAATTGTCGTATACCAGGTTGAGAGAAACAAGTGGAGACAGGTGGCTGTTCATACTTTGAAAGTAGAAAAAAATGACACAAATAGAAGGTAGAATACGTAGGTGCGTTAGACCAGTTTTTAAACTTCATTTCTCAACCTCATTTATTTATTTTTTATATTAGGTTTAAAGTTATGTAATGTGTTTGAATTTTTTTCAATAATAAAAAATTTAACACACTAATATAAATTATCAACTGAAAGAAAACTCGTACTTAATCAAACATCTTCTGGAAAAATGTATTTTGAATATAAGAAATTGTGAGTAAACCTCATTTTAGGAAACAAAAATCCTATTTGTCATTATTAAGTCAATATTGAAGCATCTGAATGTGTCAATTATAATCATGTCCCGTGCACAATTTTATACTCACAATTTATGTGTGTCTAAATTAGCCTACGTATGTATGTAAGATTGTTCCAATGACTAATTGTACCGACCCACTCTCCTATTATATTGAGAATACCAAAGAACTTGGGTGACTGTATATTTCTCATAATCGAGTCTTTATAGTCATCATTGACAATTATGAATATTATGAATGAAACGACCTAATCAATGAGTCTTAAATGATGAACAACTATTTATGAAACAATAAATAACAATCATACGAGTAATCCAAAAGTCTTATAACAATCAATTCAAAGAGCACCACTTGAGAAATCTATAAATACGCACCCTCTAGAAAGTCCAATCTATCTTATCTCATACTATTAACTCTCATACTATTAAGAACTTATCATTTTTGTGCTCCTACTGACTTAAGCATCATAGAGTCTTTTTCAAGCGGATCTCTCACTCTCATCGGAGACCAACTGAAAGCTCGATCCATGAGGAACACCCTGTCCTCGTCGAGTTATACTCCCTGAGTTCATTTTTGGTAGAAAACATTTGACGCCCACCGTGGAGTCTTGGCAAAACTTTTTCCAGGACCACCATAACAACTAGACACACCTTATCAACATGAGTTCTCCACAAAGTAACATAAATCAATAGCTTGAGGTTCTCCTACGGAGGAGTGAGGAGAACTTGTAGAAAACAATGGAAGATGCCCTGGGTCAAATGCAAAACAAAATGGAGAAGGACATGAGTTCCCTGAAAGAACAGCATATTGAAAAATTGCAGGCATTGCATGATCAGATAGCTCGAAGGAGTGAGGATCGCACTTAGGACGATCTGGATTACTCGAGGCACATGACGAAATCCCAGTAGGGCTCCCTCGACTATTCTACTCGCCAGGAAAGGACAACTTTCCACACACATACACATAGGTTGTGAGGGGAACCTAGACGAGTTCCATACCAGGTTTGACTTAGATGAAAATTCGAGGGCACAAACACCAACCCTTTAAGGTGATACCTAACCCTTTAATCAACCAAACCATGAAAGCTAATTTGGAGGGCTTCCATCCTTTCTCGCCCGGGGTCATGAATACCCAACTATCAAGGCGGTGGAAGTTGCCCAACCTGGAGAAGTATGTGGGAACCTCAGACCTAGAATGTGAAGGTCTATATAACCCAGGCAAACCTGTTTTTGGAGAATATGGTCATGCACTGCAGGTTGTTCCCCACCACTTTGGCAGGAATAACCCTAAAATGGTAATACTCTCTACATCGAAACTTAGTAGATTTTTTCAACACATTGTGCGGTCGATTCTTGGCTAGGTTTGTCGAAGCCTATAGTTGCCACCTCAACATCTCTACACAACGTAATACAAGGGGAGAGAGAGGGCCTAAGGAAATACACGACCATATTTTCCCAAGCCATACTGAATATACCTGACTTACACCCAACAGTGTCCATGCATGCCTTGCTGGTAGGTTTGCATCTTAGAAAATTCTTGGATACTTTGTATGTCGAGCCACCGAAGGACATGGACCAATTACGGGTCAGGGCAGCAAGATATATGAGAAAAATGAATGAAGGCAATGAAGGCGTCAACCTTGACGTTCTTCTTGAACTTTAAGAGGAAAAGGTCAGGAAATCCTTTGGGG
>Ga0123342_1006999_pt1 | contig 15216 bp, 5 predicted proteins | sample Turbeawhitnodule_FD_89960 | JGI IMG/M metagenome (GOLD analysis project Ga0123342, IMG submission 89960) | Root nodule microbial communities of legume samples collected from Mexico - Turtle bean Mexico white nodule | ecosystem: Host-associated > Plants > Roots > Nodule | place: Mexico: Nepantla... | reverse complement strand
TTTTTTTCATGTGATGGCAGATGATTGTTGTTACTTGAGGTGTCAGCTTAGCTGAGATGTCAAGTTGCATAGTGATGCCTAACACGAAAACTTTATAAAAAAAAAAAAAACTAGTAAAATAACATATGTAAAATTTTAAATTTTTACTCTGAAATGTTGTTTAGTATTTTGGGTGCATATATGTATATGTGGGTGTAATGTTTTATAGTAATAGAAGACAAAAGTAGCAAGTTATACATAAAGTGAAACTATAATTGAAAGTATTAGGCACCTTGAAAAGTAGTAAATAGAAAAGAAAAGGAAGGCATGAGCATGACTTGTTCAAAGCAAGTACTATCTAGATTCCTTTTGGGTACCCCAATTAATGCTTGAATTTCAAGATCATAAAAGCAACCGTGTTCGATGTTGTGGATTGTACCCTGAGGCCTCGAACACGAAGCACAGACCCATTCAAATATTACCCAAAAAGAACACAGCGTTGAGCTTGTGCCTTAAATTTTTAGCTCAATGCCTTAACCTAACCACTTACTTCTACCTTTGGAATGAGTCTTCTCTTCTCAATAAGTTGTAAATAATTTCAGTAAGATAAAAAATCTGGATACGCGCACCATCCCACTCGGTTCACGCGGTCCAAACGCATCTTATTTATACCAACGTCGGCACTGCTCACCCTTCACTTACTTTCCATTTCAATCTTCATTTTCCGATCACCGTTTTTTGGAACATATGGCTGCATCACCACCCAGATTGATCCCTGAAAGGGGTCAAGTTCTGAAGAGGATCCTAAAAATGGTGGTTGCTTGTTTCATGTGTGCTCCTGAGTCTTCTTCCGATTCTCATAATCACAAAACCTCTTCTTCTTCAGTCTTTCCGGCGTCACCTCCTTCCCGTCTCTGAACTCATTCCTCGCTTTTCGTGTTAACCTTTGACAACTTGTCAAAAATGGATTCTGGGTCTGTTGGTTTATTCAAGAACATTGCTCTTCACCTCCTTAACGTTAATTTTGTGTGCGTCTTATGTTGTAACGTTGTAGCGACAACTCAATTTTGTTTAGTTTCATGTAGATTCAGCCCCTCCCCGCTTTGATCCCGGGCCTGCAAAATTTGAAGAAAAAAATTTACTTTTGAATGTGAAAGTCTTTCTTATCGGTCGGAAATGCTGATTTGATCCGAAGATTTTAAATGTACTTTATATTTGTGTTATGGGAGTATTCGAGATCCCGTCTCGGCATCTCCAGAACAGCTCCCAACACAGCATAATTATAATCCAGTTTACACTTACACTAAAATATTAATATTTATAATCAAAAAAAATTTAAAAATAAGAAAATGTTTTTAATAAAATATTAGATAAAATATAAAATGTTAAAATAATTTTTAAAATTAAAAAAATTAAAAATGATTAAAATATTAATATTTAGTGGGGTGTAAAGTGAAGCAATGAGTGGCAAACCATCATTTTCCTAAATAGAACTTAATTACGTAATTAATAAACACAACATGATGATTATTCATAAATCATGATTAAGACAACACTAGGCCTATTTGCACTACTATGCTCATTCATATATAGAGAAATCTAACAAATTAATATAAATAGATAAACACATATGTAATTGATCTTACATTCTTGCTATATACTCTCTAATTAAATTGAGAATTGACTTGAACTCGTAAGAGTACAATTGCAGGTAACCTTACCAAGATCGAAAACCAAGAACAAATCAAGAGTTGAAGACTGAAACCAAGAGCCAATATCAAGTTATAAGTATAAAAGACATCACAGCAAGAAAATTTAGGTGCCCACTGTGAGGTCGAAAAAAAGTTATAGTGAAAAAGTCACATGGTAACCACAAGAAACATGACGGGTAATGCATTCTAAAGGAAATCAAGAACCATCATGCCGTTCTAGTGACAATGATGGTAAAACTTAGAAAGGAGCTAGAATCACTAAAGAGAAAAAATGCATAAGAGATAGATTCTTTGAGAATGGGAAACACGTGGATGAGACAAAAACCTGTGAGCAATGGGACGATTTTGCTACCCACTGAAACATCTTGAGACCCAATAGGTTCCAATCTTAATACTTAATAGAGAACACATGAGATTAATAGGCTCCCACCACGTGTACACTAAAGTGTTTGCTTCAATGAATACCTTTGAAACATCATCACATCGATACCCCCTTCATAGAAGCCATAATGGAAGCCTCTCTTCCAAGCAAATGCAAAAGCCTTATGTTAGACAAGTATGATGGCACTACCGACCCCGAGGAGCACATCGACACATATGTTACACAAGTTAGTTTATACACCACCGATGATGCGTTTTTGTGCAAAGTTTTCTTGACCTCTCTAAAAGAGTAGACCTAAGCTTGTTCTCATGTCTCCCATCACACTCGATGGATTGCTTCGACACCTTGGTTGCTAATTTTAGAACACAACTCACAACAAAGCACGCCACATCACATAACATCATTGTACTAGTCAACATAAGGCAAGAAAAAATATAGTTGCAATGCACATTCATGGAGCGATTCAGGTAGGTCGCCCTCAATCCCGAGGTGGCAATGCACCACATGATCACACTCAAGGCAGGACCACCATTTTTTATAGCCTCTATTTTGTGAAGTCAATTGTGAATTAGAGGAATTACGACAAAGAGCTGGCAAGTTTATGCAACTAAAATAACTAAGGAAATTCCATAACAAAGTGAGAGCACCTGATGATGGCGTCGATAGAAAATCCTCGAAGAAGGACAATCACAGGTCGTTTCCACCTCTAGTCGTTTCCACCTCTATAAAGACAAAAAGAAGTACCTCAACCTCAGTGCTTCACAAAATACACACTCCTAAATACTGAATGGGGCACGAGTTCTTGAGGACGCTTTGAACTTTTAATTAATATCAACGTCGAGGAAGACCTATACACCGCCTAATGCCAATCAGATGAAGCATTGCGACTATCATCAGAACTACGTCCACACCATTGAAGAATGCATGGCCCTCAAAGAAAATATAGAGGAGTTGGTACAAGTCGGTCACCTTTGTTGATTCGTGAAGAGGAATTATGAAAAGAAGTCTCATTTTAGGGTAATTAACAACCAAGAAGACCAAAACAGGCACCCCGCGCACAGGGAAGCAGTTGTGACCATGACCAAGGCACGCCTTTGAGAGGCGTCATCAACATAATATCGAGCATATTCATAGAAGGTGAGACGAAAATCTTCCCAAAAGGGACACCTACGAACAATTACATCTATCAACGCCATAGCCAGGAAAACCAGGAGAAACATGCTTCAATGACAATGACTTTCAGGCCATTGACCCCAACCAAGATGATCCCATGATCATCACGATCGAATTCACCAACTTCGTAGTAATGAAGACATTAGTAGACCAGAGGAGCTTGGTGGACATCCTATATTGGAAAACCTTCCAAAAGTTGGGACTGTCAAGGATGCCATCATACCTTATGACGAGTAAATCGTTGGCTTCTTGGGAGAGCGTGTGGATACCCGAAGATACATCAACTTATACATCAAATTTGGTGAGGGGAGTAGAAAGTACAAGATAGTAAAGGTTAGGTACATCAGTTTTTACGTTAACACTTCATACAACATCCTTTTTAGCTGACCTTCGCTCAACAAGCTTAGAGCCATAGTGTCAACCCCTTACTTTGTCATGAAATTCCCATATGAAACTAAAGACATTGTGACTTTGCACGTCGATCAAAAGGTGGCATAAGAGTGTTATGTAGCAAGTTTGAAAATTATGCTTAAAATACCCTGCCAAACGAAAGGTCAATCGGTTGGAACATTCAAATGGTTGCCATGACCCATCTTGATCCCTAGCTCAATGATGACACAAAAAATATAATAAAAGGAAGAGACAACCTCTTGACAGGTAGGACAAAAGGGGCATAACACGTGCCTAAGGATCAACTTGCTATAAGAGGATAAATAACTTATGATGAAAGTCCTAATGAAAAATCGGGATCACGAATATGAATAAAGTAAAGGGGGTTTGTGATTGTTCAGGAGGAAAATATAATAGACGTTAAAAAACAATAGAGAAAGCAAGTTGACTTTGAAGTTTATTCACCAGCCTTATTAGTTATCCTAAGATTATCATCCCTCAATTTTCACATAGATATCAAACTTAATCAAACAAGGATCAATTGAAATAAATACAACATTTAATAAGTAAAAGATATAGAGAAGTATTCATAGGATTTACACTGGTTCACTCGACAACTTGGATTACGTTCAATACCCTTAAGTAAACCCACTTAAGAGATTTTCACTAACTAGTTTTAACACATCTCCAGGACAAGTATTCTTACATCTCTCCAGGTACAATAAGTTTTAATACCTCTTTAAGAATAAAAAACTTTAACACCTTTTTGGGAACAAGTATTCAACACCTTTCTATGAATGAGTATTCAACACCTCTCCAGAAAAATCAATCCTAATCTCCCCCTAAGATCAAGATCTCTTAAACATATGAGAAAAAAACTCTATACAAAGATAACAATGAAAGCTCACTGGGTATACTTCATAGAGTCAAGGATTTAAAATGGTTAGCACACAATCCAACTTAATAGACGCTCTACAATAGCAGATACAAATAGTATAAGCACAACTTTTCACACACAATGTATATCACTTTTCAATAGTGTTTATATGTCATTTTCTATACTCTTGTTCGTATTCTTCTATATTCTCTCTTCATCTTCAAGGTCATTATATAGCCTTCAGAATATGACTGTTGAAGCTTCACGTGTAGTAATTCTTCTCATAGTCGTTAAAGGCTTGAAATATAAACTCTTGAACATTGATTTCTTCTACGTCTTGAACGTGTGGAACAATTTAAATTGATTCCTTCTATTCTTCAAATGTGTACGTTGAAGCATTAAATCTTCTTAACTCAATCAACTGTTGAAATTTGTCTTGTTGCTTCTTCTTTTAAAGCAGTAGACATTCTAATAGGAAACTTTTGCCCTGATGCAATCTATGTGTCTTAAACATATATTTGAACTTTCAAATTGTTTCTTTATATGTATAAAATCTGAACCTTGAGACTTTGGCATTTTTGGACTCGAATCTTCATTCGCAACACTATTCATTATCTTTCTCGTATTAGACGCTCAATAAGGAATGTTATGTTATGAGTCTTGAATACGTCTATTTCACTTGTTTTCTCTTTGAAACATTTCTTTATATGTTTTTCTTCATTCACAATAGCTTGATATTTCTTTAATCTCTCCTTGCTAGCTCTTTAGCTTCATCTTTATCTTGTTAGACACTATATTTGGAAACTTAAGCTTTGGACTACATACACGTCTTTGAGTTTCTTCATCAATTTCTTGAAATATTATGAGAATGAAAGATAATAATAATCATAATAATAATAATAATAATAATAAATGAGTATCACTAAAATAGCATCTCTTATATTTCTGAATTATCTTAACCTTCTAATTTCAATTATAAATGCATTTTCAAATGATTTCCAAGACAATAAAGAATTTATACGTTTAGATATAATCAAAATTCAAATTGGATATATTTTTACAATATATTTTTCAGAAAAACTCTTTAATTCATTAAATCAACGTGCCTCTTTTTTTTTTTAAAAAAAAAAAATTCCAATAATACATTGTTCATTTTGAAACTTTTTAATATAGTCTTAAATATAATCCTTAAGACATAGTTGAACTCTAAAGCAATTTATAATCAATATAGAAAGTGTATTCCATTCATAAATCATTAATTATATAATATTTGGAGTTTTATCTGATTTTCTTTCACAAACACAAAAACTTTTCAAACTCGTTGAATCAATTACTTATTTGAAAAGTTTGCTTTATATGAATTAAGATCATCAAATAAGGTTCAAAAACATTTAAGCAGTGTCAGAAAGTATTCTAAGAATGTAAAAATCAAGTATAGACACTCCCTGATACGTTAAATTATTTAATGAGTAGAAGACGAGTGATCATCTATTATGTAAAGACGAGTGATAGTATGACCATAGACACGGTTTTCTGAAGCTTTCATTGAGCTTTGGGAACATCTAACTTGATGTGCCTTTAGGGACATTTATGTAACCTTTTATTGTCATATCATTTAGCGTGTTGATTTTCCAGGAACATCTTGATAAATCATCTAGTGTGTCTATGTGTTATAAGACCATTTGAAACTTTATCATTATATGATCATTTGATATATTTAATCATCATAGACCGTCTAATGAGTCTTTATTTGAATTTGCACACTTAGTAGTTTTATTAGAAATCTTAATACACCTTATAGTGTTTTGTTATCGTCAAAACTTATAGACTCTCATATCACGAGACTGTCTAATGGGTGATAGACCGTCTAACGGCTACTGGATCGTCTAACGTCTTAACAAATTCAACTCTTCCTTCTTGTGTATTCTACTTATTTTCACAAATATTTTTCAAGTTCATTAAGTAAAAATGTTTTTACTTGGTTTACAACATTGACCCGTAATTCAATTGTAAATTGGAATCAATTAGAAATAAATTTTCATGAACAATTATTTAGGGAATAGACTATGGTAATTCTCATTGATTTAAGGCATACTAAAAGGTATCATAATGAATACTAAAAAAAAATTAAATAAAAATCAATTTTAGAGACAAAAAATAATTAGTTGTTATATTAAAAAAATTAGATACTATTTTAGACACTAAAAAAAATATTGGTATCTAAATTAATTTATATTATTGATAAATAGTTTTTAAATTTGTATCTAATTAGCTATGAAGATTTTAGCTACCAGTTATAATTTTTTAGACTCTAAAATAGTATATAATTTTGTCAATATAGTAACTAATTATTTTTTGTTTCTAAAATTAGTTTTTATAGATATATGATTATCTGAATCGATATAGGAAAATGAAAGCAGATGTTATACACATATATTTGATCATGAATTGATCATAATGGACTCCTCTTGATTGTAGTTTTCAATAAGAAAATAAAGTTAGTAAAGCAACCTGTAAGAGATATGACTCAATTGGAAGATAAGGTTAAGCGAATTGAACAAGTTGCTTTCGAGAAAGATAAATTTAAAATATTCAAAAAGCATACGTAAGAAAACAAAATTCTTTCTTAAATACGGAGCCAAAGGTTCAATGTGAAAAGAAAACTGATCAATTATTATCTCCTTCAGAAACTAAAAATGAATTAGCAGATCGAACATATAGTTTTAATGTCACAAAAATAAATAATATTTTTTACATTTTTCTTAAAGCTAAGAAAATATAATTAATTATTACCATAAACTTCATTTTTCTTAAAGCTAAGTAAATATTTTAAATTTAGTTATTACTATTATGTGTATTGGGTTTGGGACATGGACCTACGACGATAGTTACTGTATAGTTATTGTATGTTTCCACCATATAACAACGACCATGTAAAGAACCATCACTAAAGTTATTTATAACTATTATTTTTAATTGTTATTAAAATTATCTTATTTTTAAAGACTTGTCCATCAATGATATTCAAACTATCGTTAAAAGTGTTTTTAACGATTGTTAAAACTTTTTTTCTAAATAAAGTTTATTTGAGTTGTTTTTTTAAACTATCAAATTTATAATATAAACTCTAATATAACAAAAGAATATATGATGAAATTCATGTTGAATTATTGTATAGATGACAACACTACAAGTTGAACGGAATGGTGTTTGTCTTACCGCGTATTAGGGTTAAAGATAAAAATATATATAAAACTTAAAATTAATATTTTTAATTTTAAGTTATTCTTTTACATAATAAATATATAAAAATGAATATGGAAAGCAACGTGTCAATTACATGTTAGAAAAGCCGATATATTAATAGTGATAAATGCTGGAATAAACAATTTTGAGTTTGAAAATAAGAAACTCGTAATATGAACTGGCCTACTTCTCTTGGCTTATTTGATATTTAACATTTATTATTTCTATTAAACCCGAAATTTATTTCTCAAAGAAAAACTTTATAGGTTATTAATTACTATTACTTTATTAACTTTTTTTCAAAGGTTTCATGCTAACAATTAATGTTATTATACCCTAATATTTAACTATTTTAATTTTATGAGTACAAGAAAATTATTAAATAAAAATAAATTTTAGAAAAAAAAATAATTAGTTGTTATATTGACTAAATTATATACTATTTTAGATACTAAAAAAGTATTTTGTTTCTAAATTAGTTTTTGTTATTGATAAATAGTTTCTAAATTGGTATTTAATTAGTTACCAAGCTTTTTCTACCAAATTTAGGATCTAAATAAAAATTGGTGTTAAAACCTTAGTAGCTAATTAGATACCAATTTAGAAACTATTTATAAATAATAGAAACTAGTTTAGAAATCAATAATTTTTTTATTTTATAAAATAGTATATAATTTAGTCAATAGAAACTAATTATTTTTAATTTTTAAAATTAGTTTTTATATAGCTTATCTTAGTATCTATCACTAAATATGTGGATTATGGTTATTTTAGTTTAACTAGTTGCTTTAAGATCGATTTCTTTATATGCAATTATGTTAAATTCTTAAAGAAAATATTGCTATCTATAATAATTATATTGTATTCAAACAAGACTTTCTTTTATTGAAAAATCAGAGTACTCTCTAATTTCATAAAGTATTATTCTTAATGTCCATTCAATATCCATACTATTTGCATATGTTTTTGTTGAATGACAAGTTCAAATTTGACCGTTTCTTCCTGCACCTCCATACCTTTTTTTCTCACCTTCATAAATTTTTAAATTTCCAAAAATGCCCCTTTATAATATTCCGGATTACATAATCTGGAAGTCATTTTTCAAATTTATAATTAGCTTATGGATTATGTAATCCATAAACCTTTTTTGATATGCATGTTTACTTTCCGGATTACATAATCCGGAAGTCTTATTTAGCTTCTGAATTATGTAATCCGGAAGTCTTTTTTCAAATGTGTTCCGGATTACATAATCCGGAAACTAGTTTATGGGGGCGACAAAAAAGGATAAAAATGTATTTTCATGATGTGTATGGAGGTGGCAGAAGAAGATATGGAGGTGCAGGAAGAAACAGTCTTGAAATTTTAGTGAGAAAAAACTTGGTCTTCTTAAGGCTTTTTCAAGGCTTTACTTATTTGCAGTCCCCTACTTACTAAACTCACTCCCTTTTTTCTTTTGTCTATAAAATCAGTTAATTAACCTTAATATTTTTCATGGATTTTTTGAATAATCCTGTTCATATACTTTTCTTTATTATTTTCTTCATTTACCCTTCTTTCTTCTCTTTCATTTTTCTTCCGTTTGCCGAAATAGGTCAACAAAACTTGTTTTGACTCAATTTATCATTAGTTTGTAAAAAATAAACAGAAAAGTTGATACGATTAGACAAGTCGAAAGTTTTAATCTGCTTTATTAAGTCAGGTCGTTAGTTTTTTAAATTTGTTATTGTTTTTAATATATATATATATATATATATTAAAAATACACTTATCATATAAGTAATTTTAAGTCTTTATTTGGTTAATCAATGTCTCTAATTACATAAATTAAAAATATTATTAAATTTACATATTAAATTACTTTATTAAAATTAATAATTAAAGTTTAGTTTGTAAATATTAATTATTTAAGTTACTCTATTGTATATTTGTATCTTTCAAATGATACAGTATAAAAAAAATTATTTTTTAAACTATTTATTTTATTTTAACTTTTACTTTTTTTAAAGTGAATATTGAATTTTTTCTAGTATGTTCAACTCGTTTCTAATCTTTTAGGTTAACTTTTCAAGAGGAACAATATGAAACAAACTATTTCTTCCTACACCTATGTAGGTTTTATACCTTCATACACAACGTGAAAATATCTTTTTAACCTTTTTGTGTCACCCCTATACAATAGCTTTTAGATTATGTAATCCGGACACGCATTTGAAAAAAGACTTTTTGATTATGTAATCCGAAAGCTAAAAAAGACTCATGAATTACATAATCCAGAAACTAATCATGCATCTGAAAAAAGGCTTCCGGATTATGTAATCTGAAAGTTAATTATGAATTTGAAAAAAGACTTTCGAATTACGTAATTCAGAATATTATAGAAAGGTATTTTTGGAAATATGAAAATATATGGAGGTGGAAAGGAATAGGATGAAACAGCCTATGAAACAGGTGAGTGACTAAAACTGTCAACCCACCCTGTGGGGTTAGTGGGCCAAGAGGAATGAATTAAAACAAGCTAGTCAACTAAAAATGTCAACTCATTCTCCTTATATTAATGATAGATTAATGTCCAATTCAATTTGTCACTTATATTTTTCAAAATGACAAAAATAATGAAATATATCTTAATTCTGTGCATACAAATCAATAATTTGATAAGCACATATTTTTTCATTAAGTTAGAGTTTAATCAAATGCAATGAAAGAAAATTTGCATACTTTTAAAAGAAAAAATATTTACATAAACAATAGAAAATGGACAAAAAGAATTGAGAGGACAACAAAAGTAGGGTGTAAATGATAGAGTTCTTACGTGTTCTATATAAACGGGATTATATTTGATAATGAAATAAAAATACAGAAAAGAGGAATGTAAATAGAAATTTAGGGAAGTGTAACTAACAAAAAGCATTTTTTGAATTGGGTTCTTAAACAAGCTAAAACACTAGGTATATTAAAGAAGCAAAAGAGGTTGTTTCTTATTGCATCTCCATACGTATATTAAATATGAAATTAATTTTTTTTTCTTTCAGTACAAATTTAAAATCCTAAAATCCCACATAGTTTTTCACCTTCTTCCTTCTTTTGTTTTTTCTCACGGCAGCACCCCATGAATCCATTTGCTCTCCTTGAAGGTTTTTTTTTTGTGGTTCTTGACATATTTTGACAGTGTTGGACAATCCATTTGTGATTTTCTGGTAGAAAAAGTTAGTTTTTTAATTCTATTTCACTCTTCTATTGCCCTGATTTTGTCATATGTTGCTGAGTTTATTTTGTGTTTTGAACATCTTCTGGATTACATAAATCAGAAGGTAACATAGAACTGGAAGTGTAATCCGAATTATGTAATCTAAAAGCAAATTTTTCAAAACAACATATTCTGAATTACATAAACCAGAAGTTATTCATGGATCCGGTATTAGGTTTTGGATTATGTAATACGAAATATGTTTTTTTTTTTTGAAAAATTTACTTCCACATTACATAAACCAAAAGTTATTCTTGGATCTGGTATTAACTTCCGAATTATGTAATTTGGACTATTCTTTTGGAAAATTTGCTTATGAATTACATAATCCAAAAACTAATACCGGATTTGGGAATAACTTCCGATTTACGTAATCCATAATATGTTTGCTGAAAAAAATTCATACTTTTTTATGGACTCGCTACTACTTAAATATTGAGTTTGATCTTGATTAAATTGAGCAAGATCGTCTGAAAAGACATGGCTAAAACTAGAGGTGTTGGATCCTAAGGACATGGTCAGACAAGACAGACAACATCAGTCTGTAGAGGAGATCGCGTGAAATTGGGGAAAGGATTGTTGTTCATGTTAATGCGCATGAAGAACAACTACAACATGGATTCCCTTATGCTCATGAAGAGCAAGTGCAACATGAGGAATGATTCTCTAAAGGACCATCTGACCTCTCATTGTTGATTAATTTTGTTGATCATGTCATTGTCAGGTTGTTGGAGGGTGAGGAAAGAACGAAAAACCATTCAACTGAATTGTTTTGATTAGTTTTGTTTATTTCTTTTAGTTATATTGAATATATACAAATATTTGAGTTAGGATTTTGGAGAACTTAAATTGGTATCCCATGGTAGGAAGTTACGTAAATTTGGATTGCATCATGCTGAAATTGAGACTTTTGTCTTTAATTCTGGATTGTTGTATTTGTGCAACATTAACTATGAGGCGCATGACAAATGATTGATTTAAACCTTTGTGGAGAGGTGGCATGGGGAGACGAACACCTTCCACCTTCCATAGGTGAGATGACAGTCACACTTGATAATGTGTCATCACTTTTACAATTGCCATTTTAGATTAATTCCCTAAATACATCCCCTTAGAGTACAATGAAGTTGTGACCGTCTTGGTTGAGTTACTAGGGGTCGAGGAGGGTTGTTGAAAGGCTGAGATGACACCCACGTATGATTGAGTTAGTTAAGAGATGTATATGAGGAGTGTTGTATCCATTAGTCTTAAGAGTGTGCTGTTAGTGCATACTTTTTGCATCTGGTTGGATGTAACTTATTTGCATATAAGAGTGTCACTTCCATCTTTGTTTCGTACTTGTTAACAAATGATATATGAACATTTTATTAAAATTTCAAGAATGTGCTTAAAATCCACATAATTATGCCATAAAAAAGTGGAGTGTATACCATATGACTTTCTAATTGACTAATCCAGATGGTATTTCACAATATGGAAATACCTCCCAGATTAGTCAATATGGAAGTCATATTGTTCAAACTTCAATCTAGAATGTAATTCCTCATTCAATAAATATCTTCCAGCTTGGTCAATTCAGAAGACAACCCAATCACTAAACACACCATACTAGATCCGGGAACAACGTCCGAATTACATAATTCGTAACAAAGTTTACTATTTAAGTACCTTTCAGATCAGCCAATTCAAAAATGTCTCCAAGATCCAAATAATCATTCCAATTTACATAATTTGGAACATACAAATTACGTAATCTAAAGATTCATCGGATTACACAATTCAAAATACACACATAAACATACCATAAACAATGAAAAAAAAAATCGTAAACACAATCACCTCCGAATACCAAGGACCACCATGAACGCAAATTAACAGCAACCAACAATGCCTTTAACACTCTTTTCACGTACCAACAGTAAAAAACCAACACACCTTCACACAATTAAAACTTCAAACATTTTAACCTTTTCACAAAAGAATATTTGTGGGTGACAGAAGAAAATATGTGGTGCAAGAAGCACCAACGAAAGATTAAAACTTGAAACCCCAATTTTTTAAGTGGTGTTCTGACGTCAAGGTGTGACGTTTCTGACGTCACTTTTCATTTAAAGATTTTTGCTTAATTTCATAATATGTGTTTTGGGTTAAATTGGAGAGTATTATTAAAATAAAATAAAAAAAAGTGGTGGAATCTAATTTCCACCGTAAAGGATCCGAAAAAAGCAAAAGTGTAAGAAGCATTTTTGTTTGTTGAACAGACCTTTTATGTTTTTTTAATATGCTATCGATATATAAAGAGAAGCAGAGAAAAGAAATAAGAAGAAGAGCACATGTTATCACAGTAATGAAGAAGCATGCAAAGTCTCGAAAATGACAGTTCAAAGAAAAAGTATTTTTTATTTTATTTTAAATATTAATTAATAAATATCCAAACAATTTATAACTGGAATACGGCTGAGTATAAACAAATTAAGAATTTTTACTTTGCAGATTTTTCATTTCAATTTCCACTTATTGATCTATTAATTGCAAAGGCGAGTTATTCATTCTTAAATTTTGCATTAAACAGAATTTAGAAAAAGTAAAAAATGTAATTTTTATAAATTAGTTTATACTATAAGTTAATTTTAATTATTAAATAAAGTCATTATTTTATTCTTTTTCATTTTTCTTCTTATAAGTCTTTACGGATAAACTGGTTCTGTGTGTAATTTGTAAAATTCCAAATTAAGTGAGGATGATTTTGTTTTTTGTTTTTTTTTTCTTAAAAGTGTTTATTTAATAAAATAAACATATTTTAACTTTTTTATGTGGTTTTTTAATATCTTTATTTAAAAATATACCTTTTTCCACTTATTTTAATTTAATAACCAAATTATCCCTGCTTCTTAAATAAATAATTTGTTTAAATTACTTATTTTAAAGTTAAATAAACTTGTCTATAATTTAACAAACTTGTCTTTGCTTTATTCATGAGATGTAAAATATATGAAAATTTGTATATATGTATTAATTATTTTGTCTTTGCTTAAGCCATCTTTATCCACTAATTACGGGGTGTATTAATATGATTCTAACGAGTTTTTTGCTATAGTTATTGCTGTCGTAGTATAAATAATTTATTGAAAGTTAGTTAAAAGATATTGTTTGGCCAATCGTATTTAAATTTGAATTTAATTTAACTATTCCATCTCTATGAGTTCATATAACAACTTACCATAAAATATTTCATTGTTTCCTTATATTTTTTTGTATCGTTTATTTGGTTTATTCTAACATTAGTAGAGCTTTTTATGGTCTACTTTATTTATATATATATATAATATTATCTAACACAGAAGAAACGTGAATGAAGATGGTGATGAATTGATGATTGGTTCTAAAGCTAGCAATATTCTAGGTAGAATAATAATGTAAACTTGTTCAATTAAAAAATTATTTTTGACATCCATTTACCCCAAAATTCACCCTTTTGTAGCTGTAAAGGCAAGAAGAATTCTCAGTATGATCCATAGTGAGTGTATAATGTATTAGCATATTTAATATTTTTTCTCATATCCACCACATCTTCCCCTAATAAAGAAACTTCCTCTTTTAAAAGAATTTTGACCATGACTAAAGAAAGAAAGACCACAGGATGAAAAAGAAGAATTCATTCTTTTTCCTACTATTTTTAAATTAAGATATATTTCATACTAAAAATATCATTAAATAAAATTTAATTTTAGAGATAAAAAATAAGTCAAAGACTAAATTAGATATTATTTAAAAAAAAATAAAATATTGATATAAAAATTGGTAACTAAAATTTTAGTAACTAACTAAATACTAATTTAGAAATTAATTTATAAACTTTACTGATTAAAAAATAATTTAGATATCAATAAATTTTTAGTTTCTAAAATAATATCTAATATAATCAATATAATAATTAATTATTTTTTACAACTAAAATTGATTTTTATTTAATAATATTTTTTAGTGTCCTTGTAATTTAATCCACATATGAGAATTTAGGAAGATAATGAATGAAATATGAAAATCTTTCATACTTACAAGGTCGAAACTATAAAATTACATCTGTAACACCCCATAATTTACATATAACTATTACAATAAAAGTTCTACCAATTTCTATACAAACTTGGAGTTTTTCAAAACATTCCTAATACATGATTAGGATTTATAGAAATACAAATATTTA
>Ga0123342_1006998_pt1 | contig 15216 bp, 3 predicted proteins | sample Turbeawhitnodule_FD_89960 | JGI IMG/M metagenome (GOLD analysis project Ga0123342, IMG submission 89960) | Root nodule microbial communities of legume samples collected from Mexico - Turtle bean Mexico white nodule | ecosystem: Host-associated > Plants > Roots > Nodule | place: Mexico: Nepantla... | reverse complement strand
TAAATATATAAATATATATATATATATATATATATATATATATATATATATATATATATATATATATATATATATATATATATATATATACACACACACTAAATAATATAATTAATTGAAAAAATAATTTATATTTTATAAGTAAACAATAAGTTGAAATTTAATTTATTATGTTCCTTTTTTAAAATTTAAAACAAGAGGAAGTTAATTTAAAACTGAATTACTCTCTGTTTTGATCCTTCTCTCTCTTAAGTTTATGTATATTTTGCAAGACATTTTAAAGATTGGAAAACAATGACTCTTAGAATGTTATAACAATAACAATGCTATAATAGTTACGAATATAAAGTTACTAAGTACTCTTAAAAGACTTTCGATATGTATTGAATCTCCACTAAGCACTTTTGACAACTTATAAATCCATATTCTTCCTCTTTATTTGTTGTTCTTGAACTCATAACACTTCTCTTATTTTCTGAAACTTTTCTTTAGGAAAAGCCCAATCTTGATCTTCAGACATGCAAAACTCTAATTTCACATTTTTTTTCTTTAGTTGTTTCTCGATGTTTGATGGTTATATGCTATGTTTTTCCATGATAGATTGGATCCTTGCCCATAAAACTGATTGATTTATTATCACAATGAATAATTACAACATCTTGTTTTTCACCAAAATTTTCAACCAACTTGCTTATTCGGTTGCTAAGCCATTTTGAATTATATTCAACTTCTATAGAAGATTGAGACACAGTTTGTTGCGTCTTTGCACACCATAAGATTACACCTAAGTTGAAAAAACGTGTTTTTGTATCATTTATGCATTTTGCTCAATCTTAACAACCTTCCTTCTACATCAATCAGACTTTTATAATTGGTAGCTTTAACATTCCTTCCTCTATCTTCTTTATTCATCTTTTTCATTCACAACTTCTGATGTATCAATTGGAGTACATCCAAACATCCCAAAACTTGGCCTTCAATACCAAATCCTTGAGGTCAATTCACCATTAAAAAATGATGACTTCACATCCAATTGAAATAATTTCCATCCTTTTTTAGTTGCATGGGAATTAATGCTCTAATGATGTCTAAACGTGTCACACAGGAGCGAAAGTTTATCATCACTGAACTGTTAAGAATAGTCCTTTGCAACAAGTCTTAGCTTTATTCTTTTGTATTGAGTTGTTTGGGTGATGCTTTACTTTGTATCCCCTTTTACTCCAGTAGCTATTTTGTCATTTGAATTCTCATGTAATCATTCATGTAAGTGTCAAGTACGGCCACTTCTCAAAAAGATATCTAGAGCACCTATGAATTTAAAGTAGGGCCACTTCTTGAAAAGATATCTAGATCACCTATGAATATCGGGCACCTGCATGGTCTATTGGCAATGATAACAAGGATTGTGGGGGTGTAGCGTGATTGGTAGATCTTTAACGTACATTAAGTGTCATTAGTTCATATATAGCTTGTTAGACCATTATATGTTAAGGCTTATTAATGTAGGTTTGGTTTATATAGTTTGTTGCACCAGGTTGAAGCATTACATTGAAAGAAAGAGAATTCAGAATTTTTTTATGTACTTTATTTAACCTTTTGAAAGAGGTGGGGAATTATTATATTTCAAAAGATTAAATCTTTTATGTTATTAGCTAAGGAATCTGAATAGTTATTAAAAATATATATTTTATTTTCATGGTTGTCAAAACAAAAATTTGGTCTGACTCAATCATTTAGAATTGGTCTATCTTTATCACCCAGGTAGATTTAAGAAACTGTTTTTATCATTATAAATAGTGGTATTAGAGAACAATGGTATCAGAGAATAGTTTATTTCTCATAGCTCTCCTCAATTTCTCATAACTTCCATTATTATTGGGAAAGATTATTGTTGGGAAGAACCTGTTTTTATAGGGAAAGATTATTGTTGGGAAGAACCTGTTATTATTGGGAAAGATTATTGTTGGGAAGAACCTGTTATATCCCGAGAAACTTGCGCGTCACGTTTATAAGTTATTGAGAACAGTGTAATTTTACACGTTTCGAGTTAATTTTGCTTTGGGATATATTGAAGTGTGTATAACACTAAATGCCAAATATTCAGATTCAATTACTCTATATTACCTTTCACAATTGGTATTTAGAACTTTTACTTTAATGACCAGTATTTCCATCAAATTTGCTATACTTTAATGCATTCCACTGTGGTAGGTGTATGATATCACCCCATTTTTAGATGACCATCCAGGAGGTGACGAAGTTTTGCTGACTGCAACAGGTAATTAATTTTTCTTTGTTTGTTGGCTGGTTCATATGAATAAACTATTACATTATCAATGGGCTGGCCAGCGGAGGAGGAACTGATAAGGAGTGGACTAAGAATCCCAACTTTGTCATTTTTACAGCGAAGGATGCTACCATTGATTTTGAAGATGTGGGTCACAGTGATTCTGCCATAGAAATGATGGAAAAGTACTTCATTGGGAAGTTTGAAACTTCCACCCTTCCTGCCAAAGTTAACCATAGACAGCCATCACCTACACAGGCTCACGGCGGTGGCAATGAATCTTCTGAATTTGTTCTAAAGATCTTACAATTCCTGTTGCCCTTGTTGATATTGGGCCTTGTGTTTGCTCTGCAGTCCTATGGCAAAAATAAGGATGTAGCACCTCATGAAAGCTGAACTTAAGCTAGAGCGGAAGTTTCAGTAGGTTTGCTAATTCATTGTCCATATCAAGGAGTATCCAAGTAATTATACTTTGATCAATGTTGTGTCTCCGTATCATTTAAATTCGTCACCCCACCCAACACCATCCGGGCCCTGATGCACTGTGGTGTGGTGTGCTGTCTTTGCTCAGTCATGCTAGTTCTCCATTTAAACAATTGTTTAAATTCTCTCACGATTTTGAATATTTTTAAAGGGATTTTATTAAAAATCAATTGATTGATCCCTATGCTTGTTGGTCAACGATGAAGCGGTTTTTGGTTTTCATTGAAGTCATGAATGGTTCGGATTTCTAGGATAGCATGGTCGAAAAGGAAGCCTTCTCATGAAGCTTACTATTCTGTAAGCTCTTTCTCACCCTCAGCTAACTGGGCCTGCTCGTGATATATAGATTATGCTAAAGGACTGGGCCTTGATTTGCTCATACGACATTGGTGGTAAAAAGCAAATTACCAATGTAATATCCTTTTAACCACGCTCAAATTCCTTTTGGCTCAAATAGACGAATTGATAAACAGTTCCAACTCTACCAACGAATGAATTCATTCCCTTTCTTTATTCAATTAATAAAGTAAAGTTTGTGCTCACGTTATTGTCTCCACTTTATACACTTGAAAAATTAGCAGAAACACAAACAGAACAATAATTTTAATAGGGCCATAATAATAATAAAAATATAATTTTGTAGACACTGTAAAATCATTTAAGGATTTAGTTTTTATATCATTAATACATTTTTAGGATGTAATTAATTGTTAATAAATTCATGATGCTAGCTAAGGTACTCTTTTTTAACTGTTAATCTAGTTCTTGCAATAACCTAATGAATGTGTAAATGAAATATCATACGACAGAGCATTAGTTATAAGCAAATTTATGTTTTTCTCAAGTGTCTACTTCTTACTAGAACAATATTTGTGTAGTAAACTTTATTGATAGCAGAATTTTGTTCAAACAATTCCTCGAATATATGGTTATTCCTACTTCGTGTAGTGGGTACTAATAATTCGTGAACTTTTTCTGTACTACCGGCTTAATATGGAAAAAAACTACTTTGTTATTTTAATCTTTTCCATTCTAACTTGGACATGAAAGGATTTAACATAATCGTTGCTGAGTAAAGGGTACTGCATTCTTACCACTACGATATAGATGAGGGTTGATTCTCACGTTATTTTAATGGTTGAGTGAGAGGTGAATATAGAGGAGATGAGAAGTGGTGAATTGTCATGAACCCGAAATGAAAAAATGAATCAAACAGTCATAGATATCTCCATGCTCTTTTTCTTCTGAAATATTCTTACTTCTAAAATATTTTAATGTTTTGAGGAATTGGTAATGTCACATCCTCATTGATACTAAGCATTCATAAAGTTATGAAACACAATGTTGTTATAAGACCTTATAAACAATTAACTTCTTCTCCTCATTTCTGTTAGTTTTTCGATCTCTTGTTGTTGACTTAGGCTTTCGATTACTAGACCAGCTAGTTTGGACTTTTTATTATATGAACTTAGGCTTGTTCTTGGCTACTAGATGTGGACCATCACTCGGCTATTGGATCTGGTTCAGCTCTCGATGTCTAGGTTCAGGATCACTCTCGAGTGGATGTGTGTACCTGTAAGGGACTCCGATGATAAAGTCAAAATAAGTTTGTTTGATTATCAGATCAAAGGCACCATACCTACATATCACCTATTTATAGTAATTATTGTTAGGCTTTAACTTGATTGAGCTTTTACTTTTCACACCTTGCAGTTACTAAGTATATTTTTAATGTTTTGAGTTTATTTATTGGACTTTGATAGAATGTTATTTTATTCTATTATTTATTTATATTATTTTATTTTTCAATATTTAACCGTCTTTCAATCACTGGAGTACACATAAAATATAACATTTAAAAGTGTTTATAGAAGATTTGTAAAAAATGTTACTTAGAGTTAATTATCATATATGTTTATTAAACGGATGAAAGGAACAACTTATGCTGATTATTAGCAAGTTGTTTGGGGCAAGTGGTTTCAATGTTTAAATACTTAGCCAAGATTAATGCGATAACAATTTGGTTTTAAGCAACTTATTTCTATATTATTTATTTCTCTTTATGTACGATGATTACACTGAGATTATAACCTATTATCTTATTCATAACAGGACAAGAGCATTGAATGAAATGTGAAGGAAGGAGACCAAGTCTTCTCTTGAATCATATTTGAAGTCTCTACTATATATAATGTGATTTGCTGATTCGGTATTTATCATAAGGCAACCAGCTACACTTTGTTTCACTTCAGATGAGTCATGCACATGCATTCAATGATTTATTTGGTTGTTCTGTTTCATTCAGGACCAGAAGTCCCACCATTGATAATCACAGCTGCTTAATTGGCCTAATATATCCTCTGATTCTAACAAACCCCAATGTTCTGATGTTGTCAAAGAACCATCATTGTTCTCAACAAATTTCAAAAGGGAAGGTTCATCTTCCACACCAAAGTTTTGTTTTGCCTTTATGCTGCTGTCACATTCCGAGATACCACCACAAACAATGTCTTCTGATCTTCCTGTTGTCGAGCTTGGCTGCTTTATCTCCTGTTCTCTTTTGGTGGCCTCTCCATTTCCCGCTTCACTCTCCATGCTGTTTGCTGCTTTGTATCCTGTGCTACAACTCTCAGTTTGTTCTAGGGGCTTTTGTAATCGATTTTTCATATTCTGCAACTGTTGAAAACATAATTCGTTAGAGCGGATCCTATACGAACTGTTCATGCAGCTTTAAACTAATTCTAACGTAGGTCTATTTTTGGAACCATTGATGTAACATAGAATCATATTGCATATTAAAATTGGACAGAGACCCTAGAGTGGCACATCACCCACTCAACTGCAATGGATGTCACTACCACAGCACAATGATTTTTAAAAATTAAGAAATAATTACGTGACCCATTTAAAAAAAAGTTAAAAAGTTAAATTTTTGATGTATAAAATGTTTGTGTATGTAGAGAATCAATAGTGTATCGCAAGTATTATTTGTCACCTGTATTAACATTGATTGATAGTCTTTGTTGAGAGCATGAAACTGTGAATCCAAAGTCTTATAATTGGCTCGAAGTATGGTGTAGTCTCGCTGAATCTGCTTTAACTTCCATCGAGCTCTCTTGTTCTGAAACCATATGGCAACTTGTCTGGGTTGCAAGCCAAGCTCTCTTGCCACCTCCAATTTCTTTGCTGGTTCCAGTCTCGAGTCTGTCTCAAACATGGATTCCAATGACTTCACTTGTCCATCGCTGAATCTTTTTTTGTTCTTGCTCCTCTTCTTCCTCGTGCCTGCATTCGATGAATGAGAATATTCCATAAGATCTGACATATTTGGGGAGTTAATTTGTACCTGATGTGCGTGTAATTTTTTGGCTATTCAAGTTATGGGAATTGGTATTTATATGATATGGTATGATATGATGAGTTCGTGTGTGAAATTCCCAAACGAACATTGAAATTCTGCATTGATCATCATTTTGTGGAAAAAAGTTGGGTAGTTTAAATAAGAAATGATTTTGATCTGTGAGAATGGGATAAGTTCAGGAGGGACACCGAATGACATGTAGCCACAAAACATGGTGTACTCGGTTACGTCCTTCTTTTGTCCTCCACTGAAAGGAACCAAGTAGTTATATGTTCAAAGCACTATACAAAATTGGGCGACGCGTGGCGTTGTTTAAATCTAATGTCCTACTTTATTCAGAGTCTAATGTTTCTGGGACAACCATTTCGGTACAACTGTCCATCCCTTTTCCATTTTAGACTCAATTCGTTACACTTAATTTCTTGTCGCCTTAGAAACTTATTTTATTATTTTTTTAATATATTTTATGAAATAGTTTTAGCACTGTGGCTTATTTTTAAAATTAACTTTATATGAAGTTAGTTACTATTTTGTAATATCGATTTTATAAATTAAATTTCTATTCTTTATTTACTGTTTATTCGTATTTTTATAATTTTTGTTTGAGATAATTACTTTACCTGGGCGAAACAACGACCGAAATAATTTTAGAAAATGGACAACGCTGCTGGTTGGATCCATCATAATACCATATGAGATAAATTTATTTATTATTTATTATTTTATTTTTAATTATGTATTATTTAATATTATTTTCTTAGTTATATGTTATTTTCTTAATTCTTTATTATTTAAACGTTTACGTGTTTTCATACGTAATGTAAATATTAATAAAATAAACTTATTTTTTATGACATAATTTATGTTTTCTTTCGTTTCACGGGTATGGACATCATTCTTTTTTGATAGCTTGAATTTCCACGCATATAATGAAAGGCAATTCTTCACTTTTCTCATCCTCTAGTTTTCACTTTCTTTCTTAATGATAAAAAAAACATTAGAGTTGGATAGTTGTATTTCTGATCTAATTGGTCAAACAAGGTCCTTATTTGTTATGGATAGAACTTATCATTCAACTCATATGAAGTAAGGTTGGCCTAAACAAAAGATCCTTAACAAGTAAAATATATTTGTATTAGGATTAAAATCATTTTTTTATCAAAAAAAAGAATAAAAAAATATTTTAAGAACGTCTCAATCATGTTATAATTACAATTAAAAAACTTGAAGAAACTTTTGAATCATGTGTAATTCAAATTTGACACTTTTATACATATATAAGACACAGATTAAGACTAGAGACAGATACAAACACAAAAAAAGCGATATGAAAATTAAAAAAGAAAGATAGAAAAAGAGATACGATGAGAATGTCTTGCTATTTGATTAAAGAAATCAGCACAATATGTAGGGAGAGGGAAGCACTATCTTTATGCACTTTCTAACCACATATACCTAAATGTATATTTTGACTAATTACACGTTTATAGTAAAATATTCTTCATCACATTAGAAAATATGATAGAATATTACATTAAAATATTTGCCAACATAACTTTAGAAATATTAGCCTTATATTACAGTCGAACATTTGTCAACTATGATTTGTAAGATATTTGGCTAGTATCTATTCAAGTTGGAGCATAATTATTTAATACCTAATTTCAAATTGTTTCTTGCTCAACGTATTAGGGAAAATATTTGCTAGTTGAACATGAGTGGACACATATTTAATAATAATATCGTCTAAAAAAAATCATTTCCTATGAAATGATCAACATAAGTAACCAAAGACTTCACTAACGAAGGAAAAAACAAAAACAAGAACCAAGAGGTGCCATGGCAGCAAAGTTCCCTAGTTGATCAATCCATTTCTCTTCTGTTTTAACCCAAAGAAGAGCACAATAAACAGCGTTTTGCTTTTATGGCTATAGCTGTTGACAACTCTTTTGCATTGATTTGCCTATTTCAGTTCACCATCTTCACTGTATTTTTGTTCTCAAACTTCTGCCTATAATATTTTCTCACACTTTATAACTCTTTTTCCTTTTTTGGTTATATTACTCATCTCACGTTTTTTGTCTTCTCCTTCTATTGAACTATATATATACTAATGACATAGAGACACTATATATATATATATATATATATATATATATATATATATATATATATATAATTTTATTTTTCATTTATAGTATTACTTTCCCGTATCAAGTTCGAGTTTAATTTTTCTTTTTGGATCTTTTGTGTTATTCCCGTGCCTTTAAAATACACTGATTTGATATATTAAAAAATTGTAATATATTTTAAAATGTCAAATTCAGTAAAGTATTTTGAAAGTACATATGAAGAACAACCTAAAATTTCAGCAGAATATCCAAATTCACCAGTCACCTTATGTGTAGTGTGCTAATTTTGCGACACAGTAGTTATCGAGTTTAAAAATCCAACAATAAAGATATATTTGTTGGAGATCCCACATCGACTAGAGATTAGAACATTTTATTGTATATAAGTGAATGCAAAACTCAACCTCATGAGCCGGTTTGATGGGGTTGAGTTAGGCTTAAAATCCACTTTATAATATGGTATTAGAGTCATTTCGAACCTATCGGACCACGCACGAGTTGGCAGCCTCGTGTTGGGGTGTGTTGATTTATAGAGTTTGAGCTCTAAAAACCATTACACTAAAATACTCAAACTAAAAGTTTTGTTGACTATAATGGTTCAACCTAGTTCAAAAAAAAATGTAATATTTTTTCAAATTTAATGGTTGAATATAATTTATTTATCTCAAAAAAAAATTAAGGTATACTTTTATTTTAAAGACCTATATCTAAAATATTTTATTTTATAATAGGTCTACAATTATATGATGAACTTAAATTTACATGTATTTATAATAAAAATAATAAATACAGTTTAAAGTGAATCATTATATAATGTATTTCTTTAAAGTATATTTGTTTACTTATTTACAAAATAAATTTGATCAAAATGTAGAATAGTAATACCGGAGGTACGGATATCAAACTTTTTTTGGATCGTTCATCGTAAAACAGACAATACAAAGCCACTAAGAGAATTCTTCCTTCACCTCCATTATTATTCTAATTCTAAAAATACTTTTTTAAATTTGTATTTCGAATTATAAAATTTAAAATACAAAATTAACTTACAAATTTTATAATTCAAAAATCATTTATAAATCCAAAAAATTATTTCCAAATTGATATTCTAAATTTTAAAATTTGAAAGTTATTATAATTTTTTATATAACATTTAAATATAAAGTTAACTTTCAAATTTTACAATTCAGAAATATATTTTAAATTTTACAATTCAAAATATAAATATTTCATATATTCAAGCTCAGTTAGAAAGTTTTATTTATCGATACATAGACAATGAATCATTAATGCAATATCATGAATCTTACTAGAAAATACATATATCTTTTAACTTTCAAATGTTTATATTGTATTTAGATGGAGAATTTTAAAACTCTTAAAGGATTTAAATATATTAAATTTAAATTTCTTTCATTTCAAATTGTTTATTTTTTCAAATGTTTTTTTAACAGATGGTTAACATAAAAATAATTTCCCTCAAAATCTTTACTTGTAACAACGAAAAATAGTTTCATTGACATCTATAGAAACTTTCTAAATAACATCAACCAAATTATCTTACCAATATTGATAAAAAAAACATTATTAACCTTAGTCTAAAAATAACATTAACTTATGCGTTGTTTAATGTGATAGAAAATAGCCCAACTGAGTTTAATTTTAAAAATAATTTAAATTGACCCATGAACTAAAAAAATATTTAATATAAAATAATAACGATATAAAAAAAAATAACTCTTAGTAACACCGAGTTATATCGGGAGAAAAATTAGATCATTAAATTATCATAGTCAACTTCAATTTGAAATAAATTACAACTCAATTTGTAAAGATGATTTTGATTTAATAATTTTCAAATCTCAATGGAGCTAAAGATGTCTCAACTAAAATTAAGTCAATGATATTTCAATATAAACTTAGTCAAGAAGAGAGAATTGGATAAGAATTGATGAATGAGTAAGATATGAAAATTTAAAAAAAAAACTTTTTAAATGAAATTTAAATTTCTTTATTCTTTAAAATATATTTAAAGAATATATTATACCGTAAAAAATGTAATTTTTGAATAAAAATAAATAGAGTTTAAAATATGTGATCCAATCGTATTATTTAGAGGGAAGGGAAGGATAGGTTAGAAGATGAAGCGTTGTAGATAGGTCGGTAGTTTGAAAGTAGTTGGATGATATGTTTGGGAGGAAGAGTACATAGAATTAAAAGGGTGGACCAAATTTGAAGTTATGAAGGGATTATTCGCATGTGACCAAGTCCTAAGTCCTTACTACCCTTTCTTCATTACTACCTTCCTCCATGCTTCTATCCATTTACCTCAATAAATATCCATTCATTCCTCACTTCCTTCTTCACCTACTTAACCTTTCTCTCTACCTTTTCCAATCTACAAAGCCTCTTTGCTTCCGATATGTTGGGCATAAGCTTTAAACAGCTTCCGCAGACGAAGTGTGAGGGTGAGCAGGAGGTGAAGGATGTGGTGATGCTGAGAAAGGAGATACCAAAAGGATGCATGAAAATAAAGGTGGGTGGTGAAGGCGAAGAGCAGCAGAAAATAACGGTGCCGGTCAATTACCTCAAACACCCACTCTTTGTTCAGCTTCTGAAGGAGGCGGAGGAAGAATATGGGTTTGCACACAAGGGAACCATAACTATCCCTTGTCAACTCGCCCAGTTCAAGCACGTTCAGCACTTGATCGATGCCGACACCTCCCTCCTCCATCACCACCATCTTCACCTCGTTCCCTGCTTCAGGGCTTAATTCATCTCACCAACCAACCCTTTTATAACCATTTCTATGGCAACTTAGGTTGTCTAAATTCCTATATATACATACATATCCCGATTTTGGCTGTTGTACAATTCCTGTATATGAGTTTTTGATCAATCAAGTTTTTCGCCTGCAATTGTCTCCCAATCATTTGTGTTAATTTGCAGCTGTAATGGATTTAGGGTGTGGTTGTTTTTTATTATTCAAGAATTTTTTTGTTTAGAAAAGTGAAATAAGGTTGTTGTTAATGGTAACCGGTGAAAAATCATACAGTACACATAATTGAATGTAAAATTGAAGCAGAAGACAATAAAAGATGATAATGAAACTATACCAGTCAGTTCATTGTATCTTTTTTTGTTTGGTTTTGTTTTTAGAATACTTGTTTATAAATAATTGTCAAAATATCTAATGGACTTTGGATTCTTTTACAATGAACAAGGTGAAATTGTCTTAGTTCATTTTCCTTTTTGTATTTTTATTTTTGTATCCGCTTTTTTTTTTCTTTTTCCTATCCCTTGATAAGGTTGCATGTCATTGTTTGTTGTGGGGAGACGAATGTATACACAGTATCAACTTGTCCCAATAAGACAAGTGATTATTTGCAAGTTGATACATAATTTAATATATTATTATTATTTACAGTTATTATATGGATGTTAAATGAAAACAGGTTTTAAATGAAAATATATATCACTGACCCACCAATGCAAATATCTGTTGCTTCGTGTAAACCCAAGTACACATTGATGCATACCACTCCTATTATATTGGTGAAAAAAAAAGGCATTTATCATATTTAGATTATTTTTCAAAATAAATATTTCAATTTAAAAGATGCTAATTAAGATAATTCTTAGATGATTATTAAATTTTTTTTTCTCAAAAGAAAAAAAATACACGGTTTAAGCTTTAATTCCCAATTATGAATCATGTAACTAACCCAGTTAAAAAGAGCTAGACGGATGCAAATGGAAACGAGAACTGGAATAGCGGTATCTTTTATACAAACAAGAAAAAAAAAAGTAAAAAACATAATAATGAATTTTTTTTATCAACAATAAAAAATAAATAAATGGGAACCACTTCAAGATGGTCCAACCCTTGTACATAAAGAACTAGCACCTTATCAACCTCCAACTAAGGAACACATTCCAATTTAAATAAAGAACGTTAAAACCAAACTCAAGAAAACATTAAACAATCAGTTTCATACAATCCACTGAGTTCAAAATCCAATTGAGGTACGTAAAGGAAAAAAAAAAACATAATGAATAATATAGCAGGGACCATTATAAGATTTTTATTTTTTTTAATTGTATCTTGAGTTTCTCTTTCATTTTGATATGCATTTTTTTTATTGTCATATTTAAAAAATATAAAAACTATATTTATTTTTTATGAATCTAGAAACACTATTTAGTTGACCGAATATAATACATAATCACAAACTACACGGCATCTATCAATCCCCCCACCCCGAAATTTAAATTCCCCACCATCAATTTGATGTTCGAAATGAAAATGATTTTGTATGGATGCCAGTATTCTTTATTTTGATCACAAACAAATACATACATTGTTCGCTTTTTTATTATGGTATTTTATTCGACGAATCAAAGTTTAATGTTATATTAATCTAATTATATTTTTAAAAATAAAAGACTTGTCTATAATTAGGATTCTCGTAACTGTATATTGATGCACATAATTTTTTCCAATTTTATCCCAAAAATATAATAATTAATTTAATAAAAAATGTAATTTTATTTTTAAAAATATGACACTGATGAATTTAATAACTTCTCTTATCTTATTAATAACTTCCCTTTTCCCTAAAAGAATCAATTACATCATTTATTAAATAACTTATTTCAAATCTCCATTTCTTTTTCTCTTCTTCTTTTTTCTTTTATGTAGACAGTCACTCTCATCTTTATTTTTTATTTATTTATTTCTTCTTTGTGTTTAGACACTATTATTTTTGTTTATTTTTTTATGTTTTGATTAATCTTTATAAAAAATATTTTTTTACAGAATTTAAATTCAATTTTTCTAATTTTATTCTAATTCTTCTATTTTCTTTACATAATTGTGTTTTTTACATAACTTAAAATATTACGATAGAAGTTGATAATAATATTTAAAAATTATAGATACACGTGTTTATAAAATAATTAAAAATTTGCGAATATAAATGCGCGGTGTTTATGGTAGTTATAAGTAAAGCAAGTTGGTAGAAGTTCGGTTTTGTTTAGTATGGTTTCCCTCCCCTCCAGTTTGGAAGGTATTTCCCTTTTCCAAACCCACTTTCTTCACTTTGAATCTGTCCTTATTCCTCCCATTTTCTTCTGTCTGCTATTGGCATTGCCAAACGCAACGCAAATATACATTAATCAATCGTCATTATGCAAAATCTTTTATTTTTTTTTTTCTATTCTGATTGGTGTTTGGAACTTTTGGCAAACATGAAAATAGTTCTTTGAAATTTTTACGTATTAGTTTGGTTAGTGCTTTCATTAGTTTGGATAATAATTTCATCAGTTTAGTTAAAAATAGTTACTTTAAAATATTGTTAAACTTTATATAAGAGGCGACCTGTTAATAAAAAAATAAAAAATCAATGGTCATCTCAATCAATAAGTACTACCAACTACTATAATCAACTAATTTTTTTCTGCCTCTGCACGCAAAATATAATACTGATTCAAGAAAATAAACTGCAATTCACAAATAATGGGAATCAGATTCACCCTCCAGTTTCATCATTATTTAATTAACTCAACACTGAAAACACACCACCTGTGTACGATTGAGATACAAAATAATTTGGAATTCAAAATGAGAGTGGTAAAGATATCCTCGGAGCTATTCTACATGGTTTTCTTAAAGGGTGAGGCTCAATTACGAATATTTCTTTTATAAAAAGATGGGTAGAGGGAGGTGGAATCCTTGTTCCTTTGACCAATCTCTATGACTTATAATTAGATAGATTCTTGATGAACTAATGTTAATCATTCATTATGTTTTATTCCAAAAAATGTTACAATCTTCTACTGGATTATATCTATCCACGATTTCCTTTCCGATTTCACATATATCATTTGGGACAACACAAAAGGAATTCAGTATGGATATATGTCCATAAATCACTACTTCAATTTTAATTTATAGTAATTAGTCATTTAACTAACCATTGTCATTTAATTACACGCTTACACATATTTCAAATAATTCAAACTTTTTCAACTAATTCATTGTATATCGTAAAAAACAACTATTTGACTTTATGATTAAAGTCATTTATTAATGTTGCAACTTGCTTATAGGACCGTGTTTTTTTAATCCTTCCAAAATAAATTAGTTCTTTTTATCTCATTTATGAAAATAGCCCGCTAAGAATAAAAATTGAATGCTATTGTATTTACAATATGATAAAAAAAAAATTAATTTAATATTAAAAATAAAATTTAAATATAACTCAATTTTATAAAATTAATTTATAAGTAAGATGAGGTTTTGCACATACTCATATACTATGAGTATTGTATTTACAATATGATAAAAAATATTTAATTTAATATTAAAAATAGACTTTAAATATAACTCAATTTTATAAAATTAACTTATAAGTAAGATGAGATTTTGCGCATACTCATATACTATGAAATATTTTTATCTTTAGTTGATTTGGGATCTCCAACTCATATACTATATATTTATGTTATATATTTATGGGTGATTATAAAGTTGAGTTACGCTTAAATTCAAATTCTTCATATGATATCAAATTCATTTAGAGTATTTTTGTTTTATGCTCAAAGCCCAAGTTATAACTCCATATCGTGGAGTTCAATATAATTATTATTAAGAATAATAATAAAATAAATTATATTTATATTATTAATATTATTAATATTTATTAATATTATTCATATTATTCATATTATTAATATTTATTAATATTATTCATATTATTAATATTTATTAATATTATAATTAATATTATTATTAACATTATATTCATATTATTAATATTTATTAATATTATTATTAGTATTAATATTCATATTATTATTAATATTTATTAATATTATTAGTATTAATATTCATATTATTAATATTATATTCATATTATCAATATTATATTCATATTATTAATATTAATTTT
>Ga0123342_1006997_pt1 | contig 15219 bp, 15 predicted proteins | sample Turbeawhitnodule_FD_89960 | JGI IMG/M metagenome (GOLD analysis project Ga0123342, IMG submission 89960) | Root nodule microbial communities of legume samples collected from Mexico - Turtle bean Mexico white nodule | ecosystem: Host-associated > Plants > Roots > Nodule | place: Mexico: Nepantla... | reverse complement strand
GGATTCTAATAGAATCAATAGCTGAAAGAAAACTCTGGTGCTGCATAGAAAGTTTTTCTGTAGACACAAATTGAGATATAGGATATTTGGCACAAGATCTTTTTTCTTTTCTCAAGGCAATAGAAACACAATATGATTCACAATAGTAAGTATCCTACGATTCACGATATGATTCTGAGTGCCCACAATACGAATCGCAAAAATAATCATTTTTGCTCTCGTATCGTAGCTGTATCGTGTGAATCGTGATACGAAACGATTCCGTATCGCAACTTGCTTTTAAAAAAATCCTAATTTTAATTTGAATTATTTTATAAAAACGCTAAGTTTAATTTTAATTGCTTTTATAATAACTCGCGAACAAAGTTCCTGCTCATTTTGAAATTTTCTGCCCTTCTTCTCTACGTTCTTCTTCGACCAACAACAACCAAGTCGAAACGGTGACTACAACTGTGACGGCGAACGACAACGAACGAAACCAGTTGTCGGAGGCAGAAAAAACCTTTTTTTTATTGTGGAGGAAGAGCAAACAGGGGAGGTTTGTTGCTGCTGTCTTCATTTATTTATTAAGATGAGTAAAACAAAAAGAGAGTTAGACATCACATGGAAGTATTGTGAAAGTCTTCCAACAAATAGATTACAAATAAAATGTAAGTTTTGCTCTCATACTTGTTCGGGGTGGAATAGCAAGGATGAAGCATCATCTTGCTAGAACAAAGAAAGACGTTATCCCCTATTGCAGTGTTCCATATGAGGTGAAGGCAATCTTTTTGAAGCGGCTGGATATTATATTTTTTAAAGGTTTATGTTTCTTACGATTCACGAAATGATTCACGACTCGAAATATAGGCTCTCCGATTCACGATACAATTCACCATTCAACTACCATGGTTAAGGATCCTACATCGACTAGATATAAAGACATTTCATAGTATATAAGAGGGTGCAAACTTCACGTTATAAGCCAATTTTGTAAGGTTGAGTTAGGTTTAAAATTCATTTCCTAAAGTATTGGTATTTAAAGAAAAAATGAAATCCTAATAAAAGGAAATACATCTCCTGAAATAAAGGAAATAAATCTGTAGACATAAAGACTATAAATCTGCATCAAATCTACCAAATAAACTTCTAATCTCAATCCCTTAATTTTAAGGATTTTTGACAAACAAATATATATTTATTATGTAGTTAATCTGATGGAGCATGCCTTCATTCGATTGAAGTTTTTCTTGGAGGGGTGGCGAAAGCAGCACGGATTGCTATGGACAAGGAGCTCACATAAAGCTTGTGGATTCGTTGAAGGCTAGGTGTGGAGAATGAGTGGTGAGGCCATCTCACTTGAAGTAGGTGAAGAATGAAGACTAAAATGTCAATCCTAAAGAGGTAGGAGACAAAGAGTGTAATTGGCACAAATTTGACAGCAATTCACTCTAGATTTAATCTTCATTTACATGAACCAAGCACCTCATTTTATAGCATTGGAGTGCCGGAATTGGAATAGCCAAATACAAGTGAAATGAAAGCTAAATTCAAATGGAAATTGCATTTGAATTTTGGCGCCTATTTTGGGACTTAGCACATGGAGCATGTGATGGGGAGCACATGTGGAACATGTGCACTCTTCTCCATGGCTTAGTCATAATCGGCCTTGGTTAAATTAGGTGTTTTAAAGAACCCTAATTTTACCTAGGTTGGTTTTTTAGGTGCCAAATTTCATCTAAGGAAAAATAACAAATAAAATTCCTAATCTAATTTTAGCAAGAAAATAAATTCTACTCTACACTAGAGTTATGGCATCTTTGAACATATATTGGGAGGTTTCTTTGCCATCAGTAACTGTATTCCAGTCCTCTTAAACCTTCTTTGCCATAGCTCTAGTAATTGGTCCTGATCTTCTATTTGTTGGGCTTGTACTTGGTCTTGTGCTTGGGCCTCTTCCATCACAATCTATATTTATTGTATAGTAAATGTGCAATATTTACACCCATATTTCAACAAGAACTCCTATTCACAAGAAGTATTTTAGTCTTTTGTCTGATATTGACATAGAATAAGAAATTTTAAGCGGTGGATTTGAAGCGTATTCTTAGGTACATATGTCTGATGTGGGCCTCGTAAACAAGGGTGATGGAATGTGTCTCCTTGTTGGTGATATGAATGCAAGACGGTCTATTAATGAAGCCTATAGTTGGGAACTTATTGATCAGTTGTAAAGAATTCAACAACCAATAGTAATGTTGTTTATAAATGAAGCATAATACATGGCTCAATAATGAAAGAAGTCCTGTCATGATCTTGTTTAAGAGATGCAAATTTACGAGTAGAGTCATAACGTACTCTTAGTCTTTTTCCAATAAAGAGTGACATGATTTGAATGCTCTAAGAGTTCTCAATATATGGGGTTCAACATATTGCCACAACAAGGCTTAAAGTTGAAAATCTATCTTTTTCTACTAGTCAACAATGTGCAATGGTATTGCACCACCATCTTTTAAGTGGTCGTAAAATTCTTCTTCTTGATTTTTTTTCTATTAGGCTTCTTTGATGTAATTGTCGGTGACCTAGAAGACGGGTGATCATGTCCAAAAGCCATTGCAAAAAAAAGGAGGGCAAAAGGGTAAAAAAGGAACTTTGAAGGTGTTCAAAGGGGAGGCCAAACTCCAATCAGTGGGAAAGGAAGAAAAGGAGGTTGGATCAGGGACAAAAGAGGCCAACAAGAGCAACAGACGCAACACGATGTCTCTATGGTGATCTGAAGGTGGTGTGTGGATTGCACGAGCTTGGGTTCATCATGCAAAGATGTTGCATGAACTGACACATCTGGAGGAATTTATCTCCGGGATTGGTGGGATTCTAGTTGCTCTGAGAGTTGCTCTTGATTCGGTGCTCGTAGGTAAAATTTGTGGCATGATCAACATGTTATGATGTCAACTAGAGATAGAAAAATGGAGGAAAGAGCTTGAGAGTATGTATCATCTCTTTAGCTCATTCAATAGTTTATAGGAGAGCCTTACATTAAATATACATAAAAGTAATGAGAAATCCTACCATATAGGTTAGGTAGGAAACTAGAATAAGTTGCTCAATTTTGACAATTTAAAAAAAAATGTAGAAGGTCATGCTATTTATTAAATAACACTTTGTAGAAGTGCATGGCCCTAAAAACGGAGAGGTACATTATAGTGAAGGAGGAGGGTGAGTTGTAACAATCAGGTGACCATTTTTCTCTCAACTACAACATTTTTTTGTGTGGTGTGTGGGCACAAAATGTTTCTCTTAGAACTCCTGCAAGGTAGGTTAGACTGAAACTAGGAAGACAAATTACATATATTGTTAGTTTGTAAAACTTTTGTACAATGGATAAAACATTAGAGTGATTTTTCATTCAGAATACCCAAACTAACTCTATTTTGCAGACCAACGTGAAGTGCCCACATGCAATGTAATGCATAAGTAGACTTCCCATTATCTCATGTATTGCATGTTCTAAATTATAACATTGCACGTGTGTCTACTGAAGATCACATGCATTGAATACAAAGTTTCTGATAAAGGGTGGGTCTGAGAGTTGACAAAAAGTTGAGTAGAGGCCAACCCATATCTTTGAAAGGCTCATCCTGCCTCCTATAAAGTAGTGTCGTGATCATATGACGTTATGGTTTCAAACTTTCAAGAACCTTAAGAAAATCAATTGTCACTTAAACTTCCTCTGCAAGTTAACTCCTTCTGCTCCCATGGGCATGATTTCTCATGCAAGCCTTGGTATTCTTGCAACCCTTGGTATCCAAATTCAAGTGTAGCAAAAAACCTATTTCGCTGAAACGATGTAGGATTTTCTGAATGTTTATTAGAACATAGAATTTTGTATTTTCAACAGTCAAGAATACAAAATATGGAAAGAAAATAGAGAGTAATAAGGGATATAATCTGTGTTAGCTATACATATTTCCCTATTTGCATAGTATCATACTTAATAATAGGCTGTCATATCATGTGTACAGGAATTTAATGTACTATAATAATTTGTGTTTATTATAATCAGTTTATATATAAAATAGACTCTGGTATGTAGTCCATGCACGCATTTTTCTGCATCTCTTGCATCTATTGTTCTCTCTTTTAAACATGTATTTGAAAGAATATAGGAGCTTAAATTCTGGTTGTAGTGTGGGTTTATGTGATTTCATTGGTGTACTTTTCGTTAGAGCATAATGTGCACATTTTCAACTGTATATTTGCCACTCTTGGTGCTATACGTATAGGCTGAATTGTGCCATTGATTATTATTTATAAATGCCAATAACATTTTCTTGCTCTTCAGGTGAGCCCATACACTGGAAGGATCCACTTGTATACTTGTATTTTGGGTACTGATAAAAGACCACAACCACTTTATGAAAATTTTCGACCAGAGGAACTTGAATTGTTATGTTATGTTGCTGCTGATGAGAAACAAGTTCATAGTGGAAAACAAAAAAGAGAATATGTATCTGTCAAGGACAACCCCTCCTGTAAGCATGCTCTTCTAGCTTTTGCAGAAGAATGGAAGAACTTAAGGTCAATTGAACGCAGGAAGTTAATTGGAAAACCGTTACAACTTCCTTTGGATGTTGAATTATGCTATTTGAGTGAAAGCAACAACCACAACAGCAAAGTAACTATTGCGAAATTGACTTTTTTGAGTGGATATGATTATTTTTCTTGAAGTTAATCCATGCTTGCTGGTATATTTTTCGTTTTATATAATGTCACAGAACATAAGTCTATGTTTGACAGGGATTATTAAATGGTGGAAGTAAAAGACGCAAGACACCCTTAATAGAGATCAGCTATCCTTTACCACTAGATGCTGTTTGGAGGAAGGTTTATTTGCGAAGTGGTCACGGTAAGAAGGAAAAAGAATACAGTCAAGGCTGGACTATGACAGATGAGCCACTCTGTAAGCTTTGTCAAAAGCAGTGCCAGTAAGTTCCGTACCAATCGAATATTGCCTTTATTATTAATTTTAGTGTTCAATAGTTAGCAACTCTACTTTCAGGGGTAAGAATGCCAAGAGACCTGAATTTCTAGAAGATCTTTTTTGTAACCTTGTCTGCTATGAGGAGTATCGAATGAGAACTAGCAACAGATTCCTCCGTGAGGTCAGAACATTGATCATATTCACTTCAAATTAAGATTTCGTTTATTAATTTTGCTTTTGTAATTTGAATGTTCTATCTCAAACAGTATGTTGTAACATTAAATGTACTTGAGTTGAGATCTTCAGGAACTTTTCAAAATTGAACATGGTGTGTGCACAAATTGCCAATTGGACTGTCATAAGCTTGTTAAGGATACAAGACCTTTGTCATTGGAAAGGCGACGAGAGTTCATAGAAAAAATAGCACCAAATGTTGCTAAACGGAAGAACATGTAAGTATAAAGTATGAAAGTGAAATAGCTAGGGTTAATTCTCTTATGTTAATAAGCTTACGGGCTTGTTGAAATACTGTCCATACAGAAGAGTGTTAGTAAACTTGCTTGTTAACCTTACACCTACAGTATAATAAAGTACTAGTTGACCATTTGCAGGCTTGAGAAGCTTGTCAATGAACCAACTGAAGGAAATGCATGGCATGCTGATCATATTGTTCCAGTATATGAAGGAGGAGGTAGAATTTATTTGAAAGTTTAATCCTACTTTCTTCTTAGGAAGATATATAATATCAATTTCTTGTAATAGAGACATGTTTTTCCTACAAAATGACCCATACATTGTGTTTCAAACTTAAAATTTATTTGAAATTAGTTAAATAGAATACGATAAAGATAAATGATGATAACTGAAAAAATTATAAATTAGATATAGATTATTAGTCTGGATACCTTTGCTAAAAGTAATAGACCAATCTGAAGCGGGTCATGTGAAAGAGTTATGGTGAATATTGGAGGAAGATCTTAATAATGAGACTTTTGGAAGAGTGGGAGGAGCTATTTGTGTTGTGCGTTTGTATGTAACAAAAGGTGGTGGAGCAATGTCTAATTTGGTTTCATTATGGTTGGATGTAGAAAAAGCTGGAATCATTAGAAGGCCATAGGTTGGAACAGGGAGAACCTCTTGATTGAAAGCAAGTTCATGAATGATGAGAAAAAAGGTGTTCCCAAAAGAGGTGACATCAACTAGCATATAGTATATTTTGGTAGTTGGAGAATAGCATTTGTATCCTTTTTAAAGGTGAGAATATCCCAAGAAAACAAAACAATTACAACTAAACACTCTAGGATAGACATGAAAGAAAGGATCATTTGGAAAAGTAATGGAGTGAGGAATTTGATTTTCAAGAGAGGAAGAAGATATTCTATTTCTTAAAAAACAAGTAGCGAGAATTGCATCTCCCTAATGATGCACAAGAGTATTGTAGTTCTCAAAAGAGGTGACATCAGCTGACATATAATATATTTTGGTAGTTGGAGAATAGCATTTGTATCCTTTTTAAAGGTGAGAATATCCCAGAAAAACAAAACAATTACAACTAAACACTCTAGGAGAGACATGATATAAAATATCATTTGGAAAAAATAATGAAGTGAGGAATTTGATTTTCAAGAGAGGAAGAAGATATTCTATTTCTTAAAAAACAAGTAACGAGAATTGCATCTCCCTAATGATGCACAAGAGTATTTGTATTCAACATTAAAAGGCATACGATTTAAATGAGATTTTTATTTTTTTCTCTTTAAAAAAGCTTGAGAGTTGAGGCAGCTAAACAAGAAACAAGTGTTCTCCCTTCCAAATAATAAAGTTCACGTGCTTGGCTAATTAGGTAACCCATACCATGTTCTTGTATGACAAAAATTAGCATATTCTTTGATATGCTACTTTGGATCCATTGTCTATAATAACAAGGTGCATAATTTTTGAAGAGATATGTGAAAATAAAGTAAAAAGAGGTATAGGATTAATCCCTTGTGTATATTGAAAACATAGGGTTATGTATTTATAGATAAGAAACATAGAAAACGTATGGAATAACCCGTTTCATGTAACACTTCCTTTCAAGTTGGTGCATATAAATTGTATATACCAACCTTGTTTCAAATATAATCAATTCTAGGTACCTAAATATCTGCTAATTGATCCTTCAAATTAACAAACTCAGTCTTAGATGTCTCTAGATACAACCTTTTCTCGAATAAAATGGCAATCAATCTCAATATGTTAGGTCCTCTCATGAAAGGCGGGATTTGAGCTAATATGAAAAACAAATTATCTAGAGATCAAGTTATCACCAATGGAGACACAACATCTCAAAGTGGATCATGTATTAGAAGGAGTTCTGACGAATCAGCATCTGAGTAACAAACAACTTAGTATGGTTATTGTGACCATATAACAAACCTTTTTTAGGAGAACCTTTAGTGTACTTAAATATATGAATGACTACATTCCAGTGATCTACATATGGGGAATTAAGAAATTGACTTACCACACTGACTGCAAGGGAAATCTCATGACGAGTAACAATAAGATAGTTTAATTTTCCATCTAATCTTTTGTACTTCTCAGGATCTTAGAGAGGCTCCCCTTGATTTGACATTGGGATCCATGGGTGTGTCAACAAATTTTGAATTAATTAACCCAATTTCTTCCAAAATATCTAATGCATACTTCCTTTGAGAGATAACGATACCATTGTTGATTGTACTACCTCAATCCCCAAGAAATATGAGTTTATCAAGATTTTTGGTCTAAAAGTGGTGACAAAGGTGTTGCTTTACTTGCGAGATGTTATGGTGATCATTGCCTATAAGAGCAATGATAACATTTACTACTAGATAGATACACCAAACACTTGGTGAGATACTCATGGGCGTTATCACTACACAAAATTCAAACATAAACTCCAAATTGATTTTTAATTTAATTGGAAAAGGATTGAAATATAGGAAACAACTCAAGATGATTTTTCATTAAAAACAATCAAGTACATCTTGAATAATCATAAATAAACATAACAAAATACTGAAATCCTAAATTGGACTTAACACAATTTGGTATCCAAATGTCAGAGTGAACTAAGGCAAAAACAGACGAAGCACATTGTGAGAAACTACTAGAAAAAGAATTGCGACTTTGTTTCCCTAGTTGACATGACTCACGTGACAAACTCGATAACTTTGACAAAGATGGAACAAGCTCTTGCATCTTGGCAAGACTAAGATGACCCAATGAGCATGAATGAGAGATGGGGAGTCCATTACAGTGCCGCCAACATGTACAGATTTTTGTAGGTGATAAATACCATGAGACTCACATTCGGTGTCAACCATTCATTTTGAATTCCACTCTTGTAAACAAACAAAATCTTTGGTAAAATAAATAACACAATCAAGGGAACGAGTGAGACGATTAACGAATAATAAGTTAAATAGAGACCCATGAGATGAGACGCTAGAGTCATTGGCCATGGTAACAAAATGTAAATAACCTGAAGTAGACTGAGAAGAGAAAAAAGATTTATTACCAGTAATGTGATCTGTGGAACCTGAGTCTAGAACCCAAGGGCCAAGAGAATTGGATTGAGTGAGGCTAGCAAAAGATGTACCTGTTTGTGGAATAGAAGTAGTGGAACTAGAGTGCTGATGGTTCTCATACCACTTCTGAAATTCATTGAAAATAACAGTTTGTTTTAACATATTAGATGAAGTAGGCGGTTACGAAGGAACAGTTTGGACAATTGCAGCAGATCGAGGAGAACGACCGTGTAAGGCATAACACCTATCAATTATGTGGCCTAGCCTATGACAATATTCATAGTTGTGATGCCTTTTGCCCAGCTTGCGAGGGCGATTGCGATGATCACACTGAGATACCAAAGCAAAAGAGTCATCAACGGAAGCAAGTATATCAAGTGGAAGTAAAATTAGGCACAACTAGGGATCCCAAAATCTGATCATAGACATGTGAATAATCAACAAGAAGGCTTGTAAAGCCAATAACATGAAGAACTTTGACCATTGCTCGAGTTCTTGAGAAGGAGTGGAGGCAGGAGGCAATAACTCATTGAAGTGGTGAAGAAGAAAATGAACTTTACCCAAATATTTAGCCATTTAACCATCAAGATGTCTGGGGGCAACAATATAGAGGAGATTTTGTAAAACACCATAAAAATGTTGAGTATCATTGGTGTATAATAATTTGGCTTGTTCCTAAACTTATGAAAATGTCTCGTAAGCGTGAAATATTTGTTTTAAAGATGAGTGAATAGTATATTTGAGAACAATGAAGCGTGATATCTTAGTTAACTTTTTCTCATTGATTTATTTCCTCTATTTTGGATGAAAAAATGGATTTTACCTTTGATTTTAATTTCATACCTTATTTAATTATTTCTATAGGTGAATGCAAGCTAGAGAATCTGAGGACTCTTTGTGTGGCCTGTCATTATGATGTTACTGCCGCACAATGTGCTGAACGATGTAAAGCAAAAGCAAATGCCAAGAAAAAACTGAAAGAATTAATGAAGAGTATGAAAAATGGTATTAAGGGTTCTGCTGGCGCTAATATTAAGGTATTGTTTATTGTAATCAGAATTAGATGATTTCATTTTGTCAATTTAATATTAAAATTTATTGTAATTAGAATCTGTTGCTATTCTTTCTGTGTTTTAGTACTAGCTTTATGGAAAGAATCTTCCCTGATATTTTTGCAAAATCCTTGGGAGGACTTCAAATTCAATTTATATATTCTAAGCTTGGTACATATAATTTGTATGTTCCAACTTGAGAAGGGGGAGTGTTAAAATAATTTATATTATTTTTTGAGCAACTTTATATAAGTTGTTGTGTCCTAGGTATATATAATCTAGGTTATAGGGGTGAACTATCTTTTATTTCTTTTCTCCCTCCTTGACTTTCTTACAAGATTCACATCTCTGAAAAGAGACCTAAGTTAAGATCTCTTATGTTCCTTTTCTCCTATATTTTCTCTTGTCACACACACACTTACATATAAAAGCCCACTTGAATTTAGATGATGGCCAGAAATCAGTGATTCCTCCTCAGCCCTCAGCTGGTGTATTATAGTATATTATGCATATATATATATATATATATATATATATATATATATATATATGAAAAATGTGAACAAGTACACTACAAGGAAAAGCCTGACTCTTAACCCTGACAATAGATAGTCCAAAAGAGGGAAGGTTTATAAAAGCTATACAACAACTAATGAATATTGTTTAACACTCCTTCTCGAGGTGGAACATAAAAATTGTATGCAGCAAGCTTGGAAAATAATTATATTTGTTGTCCTGGTATTCTTCAGTTTTTAATATTGTGAAGATAATAAAATTTAGATTAGTTATTTTGTTGTGTTCTACTATTGGTTACTCACTCAGCTGTTCTGTATTTATTTTATTGTACTATATAGGTTGTTGATTACTTTTGCACCTGCTTTTCATAAGTTGCTTTGATTACTTTTGCATGCCTAGGAAGTAAATTTGAGCTAGTTGTAAAATATGATTTTGTTCTCCGCCTCACTATCCAAAATTGTGTAAACAAACACAAGTTATTTACAGTTTACACGCACATGTAAAACCATTAACAATATATGTTAACCAAAGTTGTTGAATGTTATGAGCTTTCAAATGACATCACTTCATGAATCAAATTCAGGACCATAGGGTTATCGATGAACGAGGTAGTATAATCGAGGATGAGCTTTTAGTCGAGGTTCCTGGAAGTGCCTATTCTTTAGCGGATAGCTAATGATGTAGAGATGCACCATGGAAGGGATTTTGAACAATTACAGAGAATTTCCAGCGTCAATCATTTATTTGTGAAAGGAAAAAGTAAAATTTGGTAGCCTCATGATGGAAACTAGCACATCAGTGCAGTTGATTTCCAAACGATATTCTCGTGGAAGAGGTCGAGCCATGAAGGAAGAATTACTTACACCATAACGTCCTTTTTTAACAGATGCTGTGTTGTTGTATAGGTGAAAAGCATGCAGCAGTCAGCATGTATACGTGGAAAAGGTCATTGTGCCCAAGATATAGATCATTTTGGCACTGTAATGACACTGATTGGATCATCCATTTCTAGCCCATCATTATGGCCTGGCAAGTGTTTCTTCCTGCACTCCCATATTTCAAAAGACAATAAAATTACCCTTCTTGGGTAGTTTTCTGGAAAATTTACATTTCGAATTGGATAATCTAGAATACAAAATTTGCATTCTGGATTATTCAATCTAAAATATAAAAAAATACAAATATTAGTTTTTGGATTTTGTAAGCTGTGAAGTCAATAGATTCCATATTCTGGAATTAAAAAAAAGTCAATAGAATGAGAGTAATTTGATATTTTTTGGAAGTATGGGGGTGTAAGAGGAAAATATGGAGATGGAGGAAGTACTTGCCTTGTTTTCAGGCCGTTTTTGTATAATGTAAAGGCAATGATTGTTTGCCGTTTTGTATAATGTAAAGGCATTGATTGTTCGTCATGGTTGTCTGCATAAAATATTGGTCTGTATGATTTGACTAAATGATACGTTTTTATTGGTATAATAATTAATCTTAATGATATCAATTCTTTTACTATATTTTTAAAAATATCTATAAATGTCATTTTAGTTTTACTTTATTGTTTTAATGTCTCATCCATTGTGGTCAAGTCATCCAACAACCTTGTCTACTCCAATGGTACTCTCACCAGATGATAAAGAAAGGGAGGAGGTTGATTGAAGAGTTCACCCTTTTATTATTGGTGCTTAAAAAGGGGAGAATTATATAAAGAGCTAGCATGGAGAAAGAGGTTATAAGGAAAATTAAAGAAATGATGATTACCTCGGGAGGAGCTTATTTGAAGATCATAAGAGCATGTGCTAAGGGGGAGGAGAGAACATGAAAGAAAAGAAGAGAAAATCAAGAACAAAAAACGAAGAAAAGACAAAGTTCACAAGCTCAAGGGGAGCTTTTAGCCTTCAGAGTCAGTTTAGATTGTTTGAGCAAAACAATGACATTTATTTTGTTAAAGTAGTATGTATTGAAATCGCTCTATCTTAGGCTCTGATACAGTTATGGTTTGATCTAACTTTGTACTAAATCTACAATGTAATGAAAAGTTAAAAGATATGTCAACTAAATATAATCCGACTTAATGATAATTCAATATTTAGATTCCACAGTTTAACAACCCGTCAAACTTATCCCTTTTATATATCACGAGTCTTTTTGATGTTAAAACCTTTTTATGAAAACTTGATCTGTTAAACTTGCTCTTGAAAATATCATGGTTTAAATTTTATTATTTTAAGCACCATAGAAAAGGGGAGATTGTTAGAAAAAATTCCAACACCCATAATTTTGAATAAGTGCTTAAATACAACAAAGCATAAAACATGGTCTTGCATCATTTGTAAGACAAATGCTTAGTTCAACAACAAATCACGTAAGATGCAAGTGTTTCGTATGTCACACGACACAATACTATGTAGTCTTTCTTTCCATCTAATATGACATTTATATGCTCAAACAATACACGCATAGTTTGAGCTAACTTCATACTTCTCGAATATCTATACTATAAGTTTATTCTAATGTTACGGGAAATGTTTGTTGCTTTCGCCTCCTAAAGAGATCCATTCAAACACAAGTCACATGAAATGTGATCTCTTGAAAAAAGAGCTAAAATTGTTTTCTTCAACAACAACCTAACACAAACATTATTCAACTCTACTGAACTATATGTCCAATACGATGTGCATTTTTACCATAGTTTGGTGCAAAAGGGTATGCCAAGGATTGTCAGTTATCCAGGATGTTGTATAAATAAGAAAGATAATTTAAAAATGCATAGAGTGCTTTTAATAAATGATCCACTATCAATCTTGCCAGATACAAAAAGGACATTCAAGTGAGTTGAAGTTGTCCAATGGCTAGAAACAATTATTTTCTTAATTGCTTATATAAACTCTTTTTAAGGAAATTCCTACTGTTTTGTCTAAACCTATTGTTGTTCAATATAAGTATGTTGTTGCTCAGTAGAAGGAATCTAACATCACTAATAGGCAAAACGAGGATACTCATGTGGTTTCTTAAAGAGTAGAGGAGGAAAACATGTACATTTTGCAGCATGCTAACGACGTTCAAATTTTTGACATTGTGACTAAAAAGGTATCTTGGAGAGTGTTCATGAATCTCCCATTGTTTCTTCTATTAATTCTGGTTAGTTTGAAAACTCTTTTCAATGTACTTCAGCAAACAATGCAACACGAATTAGATATGCTTCTGCAAAATGAGTTTGTTTTCAAATTTGTCTCTCTTGGTCTTGGAAATTTTTTTGAGTCTCTTTCAGGAGATGAAAATGAGGTTATTGAGAATACTACCTCGACTAGTAACTATAATGAAAAAGTCAAATTAGTCAAAAAAAATTGGGCTGATGGGGTGGATGAGGAGGAATCATTAAGTGCAATAGATGATGAACATGTTAGACCTCCAGGAAACCAAGATGTCCTCCTAAAGTTGGATTAAAAGTCAATACTACCTCCAAAGAAGATCAATCCAAGAAAAAGTAATTGAAGAGAAGTGTATGTTCTAGAATATTAGAGGACTACAAATAAAAAAATTCTGGTTATGTTGGGGAGGCTTATGAACAGGTGCTCCCTCATAGTTTTTTTATTTATTAACCAATGGTTGCTTTCTCTAATCAATTTGCTTCCTTATTCCAAGAATTTAATTTTTCTATTATTGCGGTGTCTCAAAGTAACCAAAAATCTTTTAGGCTTTGGTGCCTTGCTAATCCTAATCTTATATGCAATTTTTATGCTCACGCGCAATTTGTAGTTGTTTTAGAAAATATGTTGGTAAAGGATTTTAATTTTGCTGGTGTCTATTGGAAAAAATTCCCACTCTACAAGGAAAGCTCTTTGGAATGATTTGAGCAACCTTCAAGGCCCCAAGTGCCCGGTAGGGGATTTTAATGTTATTCTTTTTGTTGATGAATGCAAAAGGGGACTCGACTCCTAATCAAGTTTCTTGCACCGAATTCTTTGATTGGATTAGCACTAGTAATCTTCTTGATATGCCTTTTTTCTAGCCATTCATTCATCTAGTGTAATGGGAGCATTGGGAATAGAAGGATTGATAGAAAGCTTGATAGGGCTCTTTGTAACTTGGAGTGCTTGAATGAGTGGTCTTCTTAAAGATACCAAGTTTTTGTTAAGAGTTGTTCTGATCATACTCCTCCCTTGGTTTCCATATCTAATGATAATTCTAGCCACAAATATTCTTCTTCAAAGTTCCTTATAATGTGGCTTTAGCATCCTGATTGTTTGGATATTATTAGACAGTCTTGGGTTGTTCCAGTTAGTGGATGTACTATGTTGTTTCTTCAGAGAAAATTGCAGCGTCTAAAGATATCTCTTGGAAGTTAGAATGAATATGGTTTTGGAAATATTCATGTTGTGGTGGCTGATAAGCAGAAAATTCTCTTTTTAGTTCAACAACCATTAGACAAAGCCTCTTTACAGCATATTGATGCCCTTGTTGCTTAGGAATAGAAGGCAAAAGATGATCTTTAATATGCTTTGGAATGTCATCATATTTTTTTGGAAAGAGAAGGCACACATGCTTTGGTTCATTGATGGTGACAAGCACACAATTTTTTTTTTCATATTGTGATCAAGAAAAGAAACAATGCATGCACTATTTATAGGCTCATAGTTAATGGAAATTTATTAGAAGGCTCTAAAATGATTTAGGATCATATTCTCTCCTTTTACAAAATAGATTGCCCACTGATATGGAGGTGCAACAGAAAGGAAAGGATTGAATCTGTGTTCTATGTGTAATAATTTTGAGGAGTCTCTTTCTCATCTTAGTTTTTAATGTTCTGCCGCTCGAAAAGTTTAGTCTTGACTTCAGCAAATCTTTCCCACAATGACTTTTTCTTCTACTAAGGATTTGATCATGAAGTCCCTGGGAATCCCTTGGACCATATCATTTTGTCTAGGTTGTTCAAGGGATTTACTTTGTGGTCTAGTCCCCATGTTTGTATTCATGGGCTGAGTAAGTTCCGTTTGACCATGTTCAGTCTATCGATTATGGCTGCTTCTTCCTGCACCTCCATACCTTCTTGTGCCACCCCCATAAATTTTTCTTATTCCAAAAATACCCTTTTCAATATTCTGGATTACATAATCCAGAAGTCTTTTTCTAGATTCAGAAT
>Ga0123342_1006996_pt1 | contig 15222 bp, 11 predicted proteins | sample Turbeawhitnodule_FD_89960 | JGI IMG/M metagenome (GOLD analysis project Ga0123342, IMG submission 89960) | Root nodule microbial communities of legume samples collected from Mexico - Turtle bean Mexico white nodule | ecosystem: Host-associated > Plants > Roots > Nodule | place: Mexico: Nepantla... | reverse complement strand
TTAGATTGTAATTTGGGAGAGAGAAACTCCCTATATATTTCCTATACATGACTGATGTAATATACACATAAGAGAATAAGAAACATCTTTTCTTCTTACCATTTTTTATCATTTTCTTATAGATGAAGATGTAGATGATGATGCACATGCAACCCGTAAATACCGCATGGAGAAAATTTGTTGTGCCAGGGAAGAGTCTAAAACGGTGGTTACGACCATAACCATCATTTTAGACTCGAGCATGTACAATGTTTGGCAGTGCAAGAATGGGTCTAAAAGGACAATTATTACCTTAATCGTCGTTTATGTGTGATTTATACATAACATTTTGAGAATAGTCGTTTATACCTCTAATAGAATAAATTATGTGTACAAATTATGTGTACAGACAACCGTTTCAAAATTACTATATAATTATTAAAATAACTATTGTGATTGACCTTTTATACACCAGTGAATACTAATACATGATCCTTCATAGTAAAATATTAATAGGAAGAAAATGAGAAAAATATAAAACTATTAAAAAATCATAATCCTATTAATTTTACTTTTTTAGTATTAAAAATACTAAAATATTTATATGAAGATATTAAATACATTTATTTTTTATAAAATTAAATATATTTTTCGTTTCTATATTTTTACGTAAAATTAATTTTGATTTTTAGTTTAAACTTTAAATTTCACATATTTTTATAGTAAAAAAATTAGTGAAATAAGTTCCTACTAATATTTTCTTTATTTAATACACGAATTTTGAATATTAATTATATTATAATATTATGATATTTATATCAACAATGGATTAATATAAAATATTTAACATTCTAATCTAAAAATTCAATTTTAAATTAAAAGAAATTGACAATCATCATTCATTACATAATCGAAAAATATATTTAATTTTTTTATAAAACTTTAAAATATCTTGTAAAATAACATGAAAAAGCAAGTGTGTGGATGCATGATTATTGTTTGTTATTGAGAAAGATGTAAGAACGACCTGTGAATTGACCTGACGGTGAGGGAATATTGTGTGTAGAATTGATGGAATGAACGGTGGTCCAAACACCACATGTTGATGAAGTGACCGAGACTGAGAGGCCAGACAGAGAGATGCGGTTCAGATTGTAACGTCAGCGACACGTTTCACAATCACTCACACGTGTTCTCTTTTTTCCTCCTTCCCGGAGCTCAACTCCCTCGAACTTCACGCCGCCGCCGCCGCCGATCCATATTCATCTCATCTCCCTCATCGATGCCTCTATTCTGCTGTCGCATTTCTGCAGGCCTCTCTCGTTTTAATGCATACCACGCTCTCTCTTTTTACTTTCTTATGAGAAAAAAAATCATATTCAATCTGACGTCACCGTTTTCTTTGTGTCAGAATATTGTACATCTACCATATCAGTAACTTTGCCGAGGGTCAAATAATTATTCTTAATCATACTCCGCATCTGATACAATATTAATATTTAATGTTTTTCAAAAGTTTTATAAAACTTCTAAATAAATGTTTTTTTTTATCTATTTTATAATAAATATAGAAACTAAAATTTTTGAAGAATTAAAATAATATGTATGTATAATAAAGAAAAAACAATAATTCGTTTTGAAGAGACTAAAGTTAATAATTTTAAATTTTAGAAGAATAAAATACAAATAAATTTATAGGAAACAAAGGTTAAGATATTTTTTTATATGAAAATAATAACATATTTAAGTCATGAAAAGTTACAGGCTTATTTACTATCTAACTTAATTTAATTTTCGGTTTTTATAACTAAAATCAAATTAAATTAAGGATGTAATTAGTAAAGAAAAAAGAAATACAGAAAGATAAGATAAGTGAAGAAAAGGGAAAAAAAAAGTAAAAAAAAAGGCTAATAAAAATAATTGTTTGATATTCTTATATTTAAAATTAAATAACTATTATTTTATTACCATTCTAAATATTATTATTTATTTATTAAAATAAAATAAAATAAGGTTTAAGAATAAAATAAATAAACTCAAGTTTTCTAAATTTATAGAAGTATGACTTTATTACATCATTTTTTTATGTTTTTTTATTTTATATAAAAAGTTGTTGTTCCTCGTTATTTTTTTTATAACTCTTCTTTTTATGTTACCAAGTGGTTTGTTTTTTTGTTTTTTTTTTCCTTTTCCTTCTCTCTTGCCATACTCTCCATCCATACTCTTCCTGAGATTTTATTTAGATAATACGAAAAAGAAAAGGTAAACAATATTATTATATATTGAAAAATGAGATGGTTAGATTATGTGAAAAAAATATAAAGATAGGAGAAATAAATTAAAAAAAAATGTATAAGAATTAGTTTCATCACGAATAAATTTATCTTTAATTTTTTAAAATAACAATGTTACCACTTTGTTCAAAATTCTATTCAATTTGACTGTTGAAATGGAGCATGTTAGATACCCAGCTGTACTAATGGATTGTATATTATGCGGAAAACTTTAATGTAAAAGGTTATATAGTTAATTATGATTAATGTATAATCTATTATATGGGGTTCTTAACACAAATTTGTCTACTTATTAATTAATTTACATATGATCATACATAATCACTTATATAAACTCTTGTAGTAATAATATGTTATTTGGGAAGCTACATAGTTAACAAAACTTAAGGTATAATAGATTAATCAAGCTTAAGATATAATAGATCATGTTGTCTTTGTGCATCCAACTAACCATCATAGGTACTTCAAATTAATGACTAGAACAAAAGCATTTTATACAAAGGTAGAAACCCTCAAATGACTTTCTTCATATGACCAAACAATACTCAAATTTCACTTTTAAATTTTTATTTATTTATTAAAATAGAGTAATAAAAAATTGTGAAGGGGTCTTAATATTACTAATTAAACTACCAACATATTCTTATATTACAAACTACCAAAAATACATATTTTACTTGAGAAAGGTAAAAAGAGAAGTGTTATCTCATCATATTTCTTCTCATGCCTTATAGGTTTATCATGCATTCCACTCAAATAAGCTTTTCTTAAATTTGATATGTTAAAAGATTTTTTAATATATTTTTAAAATATAAAAAAACAATGCATATAGAAGGACAGCATAAAAACCCTTAATCGAAAATCAAAATTCCTTGAAAGATAAAAATACACTCTTTCTTACCAAATTCTTCACTTTTTTTTCTTCTACAAACACAGTACATTGTGCAAACAAAACACAATTGAGTTTAATCAAAGTCGGAAATATTCTCCCATTTCAGCTCTTTTTTCACCATCTGAGAAAGTGCAACCCAAGTGTAAGTCACATCTTAAATACATTTATATTAATTTACAATATTAAATAGTTTTTTTAAAAATCTTTAATAATAGTACGTACTTTTAAGTATGTTAAACATATTATTTATATTAAGTTATAAATTAATATATATTACTAATTGATAATAAATAGTGTATAATATACCGTTTTAATAATTAAGTGTGATCTTTTAGTGCTTGATTAATTATGAATATTTTTTTTTATCTCACATATAATACTTATAATTTATAAAAAAGTATTTTTTTATTTAGATTAAATTATTATAGAAATGATTTTTTTAAATATTTAACATAATTTACTGCTTTAAAAAATATTATTAAATGATCCATACATTTAGTAATTAATTTTAATGTTTTTTTAAAGTGATTTTGTACAAAAGTTATTTTTAAATAAACTTAGTATAAATCAATCTCTTTTATAAAACTCATGTTAGATAGTATTATGAACTTCAAATATCATCAATTATATGTCACATTATTTATATTATTAAAAAGGAAAATAATAAAAAAATTATAGGGTGACCAAACCAAATTTATATGAGAGAAAAAAAAAACATTTCCTACTAAAAAGGAAAGATAGAGAGTTGAAATTTGTTATGAAAAAAATTCAAACTAACATACAAGGAGGAAAGATAGAGTATCATTTAAAATTTAACTTATTTTTTATCTTTAAGATTAGCTAATTTTTGAACCCTTAACTCCATGCTTTGTAAATCTTTAAACATTGTCTTTATCTCTCTAAGGACCAAGGGACCAATCTAACAAAGAAGAAAATTTGACAAAGCAAAGAATAGTCACTTTCCAACCAAAGCCTCTTATAACCAACAGACACATCATACTTAATGGCAAGAATAACTCTCATGATTTCAACACAAAAATAATCCCAACTATCCAAATAAGTCAAAAAATTGGCAATAGACACTTCCCTCTACTCGTTGTAAAGATCTCAACACAAGTAACAATACCAAGAGAGTCTCTAGTAGCACCATCACTATTAACTTTGATCCAACACATCTTAAAAAAAGTCAAACCATATGAACCAGAGTATAAACCTTTTTAGGCCTAGTGATGACTCTAAAAAACTTCAAAGTGGATATCATCTGACATAAACTTATTTGAAGCCTTATGTGACATTTTAATGTACCCCTTAACAGTGTGAAAAGCCAAATCAATACTAATGTTTTGTTGGAACCTAACATGATTCATTATCCTCCAAATCATCCATAAAGGGAAAGTGACACATGCAAACTTAAGGCCTGATCAAATGGCTGCCTAAAAACTTAAGAAAAGAGAAAAGACTTAAACAAGAAAGTTTAATAAAATCAAATAAGACATTTTGAAGTCAAGTTCACTGGTAATTAGTAGAAGGGCAATCAAAGAAAAAATGACAAATACTATACTCTTGTTCCCTACATAAATAACACAAAGCATAATTGGTCAACACAATATCATATAAATAATTTGTCTTAGGTCAAACAAAAAGGGAGTGATAAGTGAGGATTTCAGATACTTGGTTTTAAGAAACCTAGTTTTCATTAAGATAAACCAATGCATATCGCTATAAGGAAAATCTAATTGAAAACTTGCAAACCTCATCAAACTTAGAACTACAAATAGTACTCCTATTAACATTAATCATACCTATCTTGTTAATATCACGCGTCAATATGAATTTTTTTAAACCTATTTGTTAACCTCCTTGAGAAGATTAATAGGTCATTTCTAAATTTGTAAGTTATAAGTCATAAAACTAGATATAATAGAATATAATAGAATTGATTATGTGAATCCTCCTTGTCACACTTAACATTTTCCCTCTCTAAAAAATCAATTTACATTTCACCTTATCTACTAGAGGTTGGAGGAATCTAATCTCAAGAGCACCTATAAAAATATGAACAACAAGATATTCAAAAGGTATAAATCCCCTATTGCAACCAATAACATTTTTAATCCTCCCACTAAAAGAAGCATAGTTATCTACAGAAAAAAAAACTTTTAAAAACTTTCATCCATTGACTAGAAACCGTCTCATAAGACTCTAGAAAATTCATGAGATTAGATATAATATTTTTGTTAGCCTTGCAAAACACAAAGATATCATCAACATAAAAGGACATGCGAAGGAAAAATAATGTATTTAAGGTCAGCCTTAGGAAGCATCTGTTAATAGAATAAAAGATAAGCACATGCTTAAAACTTCTTCAGCTAAGAAAACAGAAAGGGAGATAAATGATCTCCCCGCCTAACACCTCTACTACATGAGAAATACCCAACCAAATTCTGATTAACTCTACTAGAAAGAAGAGTAGATTTAAAAATGGTATGAATCCAATTTATCAAAATCAATGAAAATTCAAACTATTGTAACACTTGTAGAAGGAAAATTAAGAGTATCAAAAGCCTTTTTAATATCAACTTTGATAGCAACATTAAAGTAATAACTTTAGAAGCAATGCATATGCAATCTTTAATGTTTATTCCTTTGATAAAATCATTTTGATTAGGGATATGATCTTACTTCAAACTAGAACAAGTCATAACCAAAATTTTATAAATAACCTTGAACCTAAAATTGGCAACAACAATAAGTCTAAAATCCTAAATGGAGTTAGCTATAGGAAGCTTAGGAATGATGGAGACAACATTAGAATTTATGTTAGTTAAGATCCAATTATGGTGTTTCACAACACACACATCATTATCAATGATACTATAATCAATTATATTAAAATATAATTAATTATAATTTTTTTCACACAAATTTTTGTTCACTTTGAAAATTTTCGAGTATATTATAGTTTCTATTTTCATCTTTTTATTATTATTTTTTTTCAACTTTCTTTTGCAATCTATCCACGTTTTCCACTCTAGAAACAAATAAACAATTAGTCTTTTACCTTTTGCATATTGTCAAATGTCCTTCTTTGAGAGTTTCTCAATTTCTCAAATGTCATTATGCATTTTGATTGTTGCTTATTTAATCTAGTTGGAAACTTTAATCACTTTGTGGTATAAACATATTTCAATAACTTCATTTGAGTCACAGTGAGAAGTATGAATTCAATCTCTAGATAACCACACTAATTATTGTATGATTGATAACATTTATCATTCCTATTAAATAAAAGATGTGTTCTTCCTTGTACTAAATATTCTTTAAGTCCTTGTTGAGGAGTGACAATTTTTAACCTTTACTTCTTCAACTTCATATGTGACATGACTAGTGATCTTATCTTTCCCATATTTTTTGCTTTTCTCTATATTAATAATTTGTCAAATAGACTATTTCAAAACATAACAAGACATAAACAAACATGCCTTCATCCCACTAAGAATGTTAACAATCACATTGCTAAAACGTCCTAAGTATGCATTCAAAGTTTCTTCAAAGTGTTTTCTTATATCAATCAAATCTCCTATTTTAGGGTTTAAGCTTGTTAGCATAAATTGAGAGACAAACAATTTAGAAAAATCTAAAAAATAAATTATTGATCTATCACTGAACCAATCTAAGATAATTCTAGTCAATGTAAATACAAACATGTTGCATACTTCAAATCACTTTTGATTAAAATTTAAGTTCAAATATTTTCAAATGAAAACTTAAATCTTGGACACCATTGAATAGTCGACTTTTTTCATTTCCACCGAGAAAGATTGAAATTCATGTTGCAATTCTTTATATTTTTTGTTTGAGTTGTTCCTGCACTTTTAGGGCGTCTTTGGTATACACTATTGTGTTTCCTTCTCTTCACTTATTAATTCATGATATCTATAATTTGTTGTAATGTGGGGGGAATTTTCATTGTTATATTCTCTTGCATTGTCGCATTTTGGATCCTCTTACTTGTCTCTTTATCTTTAAAAAAATCTTTAAATGTGTAGGACCAATTTTACTAGGCTTCACGGATGTGAAAATATTTTAGTTAATGTTTGTAATTCCTAGGACTTAAAATAGAACATTAAATAGTTCACAAGTCTTATTTATAAGTGTTTTACCTACTTAAATGCTTTCCATAAAAGAAGTTCATATGTATTCTTATTCATGCAATTCAACTAGAACTTATTCTCGTTTTAAGGATTACTTTGCCATGTGTCCTATTTAAATGTCTGTATGAAACATAGTTTTTCAAAACTAATTATGGATGTTATATCAAACAATAATTTATCAGATCAGGTAATAGCTTATCATTCTAAAGATAAGACATGTTCACTAGTAACTTGTAATAATTTAAAATAAACTTTTATAATTAAAAATATTATTAACATTTTTTTGTAATCTTATATCAATAATTAAAAAGTTATTAAAAAGTTTTTCCCCAAAAAACTTATGCTACAAGTAGGAGGAAGAGTTTATACTCAACTTTTACAATTCGTCCTTCAAATAACATTATATAATAATGTAACAAGTGTTTTGAAGGTACTTTGGGTATGCTCACGTTAACTACTTAGCTACTTTTCCACATCTATCACTATATAAGGTATGAAATGTGATATACACATTTAAACTTTATTATTCATTTTTATACTCACAGTGTTTGTGGCAGTCATCTTCATTGCCAGAAGCAACCACTACGTTCAGACGTATTAAAATCCTCTCTAACTTATAAGTGTTAATAAAAGTTATTCGCTTAATTAAATATCAATAGACGTATGAATTTGGAGTAAAAATTACAATCACGCTATTTTTTAAGATCTTAAATATAAAAATTCTAAATTATTTTAAATTGTTTTAATTTAGTAGGCTCTAACATAAAATAAATTGTTGAAAATTCTAGGTTAATTAAAAATCAAAACATTTTATAATATTATTTTATAATATATTAGTGAGTACAAATTTTATTTTAATTAATTTTATAAGATTAAGTTAAATTTAAAAACAATTATTAATTAATTTCAAAATTATTTATATTTTATCATAATAAAAATAGGTTAGATTTATTAAATTATTCGTTATCGAATCATCCTTAAATATTTATAGTCTTATGTATAAATTCAACAGTTTCAGCATAAATGAAATATTAAAAATCTATATCAAGAAAAAAAAAATCATAATATACTGTGTAAACTAATTTTATAAAATTGAGTCATATTTAATTTTTTTTTAAAAAGAGCTTTTATGATTATAAAGATTGGATGAGTAATTGATATTTTTTAACGTGTGGATTTGAGTAGTTTTTGCATGATGAGAAAGGAATAGGTTGAGGAATCAGGCGCGGTGGCTCTAGTCGTAAAAGTATATATCAAGTTATCAACCGACTAATTCTTTTGTGTGCTTTTACAAGAAGACAGCACTGAAGAATATTGTTGACTTATGTAACATACTTTCTCCGTAAGCTTACATGCCATGTACACAAATTTCTCGTACGTGTCATCATATATGACATATAGTGATTAAAATTAAGAAAAATGATATTTTTCACAAGCTTCGTCGTGGAGTCTAAAATGGGTATAGAAAAGAAGGACAGAATGAAAAATACAGTGAGTGTTGGAATAACAAAGGAAGCAAGAGATAAAAAAAAAAATATATTTTAGACAAAAATGAAATGGTAGAGAAAGAAGTGTTTAAAAAATAAAAGGGTTTTGAAAGACAATGCTACCCTTTCATGTGTAATACTAATATAGCTAGCTAGTTGGCCAACACATGGATGGAACCACCACTACATCCCAATTCTGAAAGCCTTACACGCTTTTAACACTCTCTAGAAAAGTGGTTTCTTTTCTTTCTCTGAGGACTCGTAGCTTTTCCTTTTTCCCATTCTCTTCTTAAATCCATGGACACAGCTCAGTGGGCACAGGTACACAGAACTACTTTTTCTGTTTTCTTTCCATATAATCATGAAAATCTCTGCTGGGGGTTGTGGTTTTCAACCATAATTTAGATTATTAAGTTTTGGGCTTGGGAAATTATTTTGATTATATTGTTAGTTCTATGGGGAAGTTAAGTTCCACTTTATCCCCAACTTTTTCTGATGTTCAGCTCAATCCCCCACTAAATTCAATTTTTCTTGCTGTCTTTTTAAGATCTTTCCCTCATTTATTTTTATCTGCTATTGAAAGTACTGCTCCTTTCTTTTTCCCATTTTCTTTCCTTTCCACCATCTGATAAAGGATAAAGGACCCAAGAAAAAGTTAACATATTTGTTTGTATCATACCACTGCTGTTGTAATCCCTCAAAGTTTTTGTTGTAATAAAAGCACCTTCTTTGTATACTTGTCTTGTTTGTTTCCTTCCTAGACTCTCTTTTTCTCCGCAAAGGTTTTGAATTCAGTAATGGCCTTTTGCTCTCCTTTAGATTTTATTGTTTTGAAATTTGGATATTTTTTCAGGGTATTGGAGTGGTTAAACCTATGGAAGGTTCAAAGCCTCCTCCTATGTTGGAGAGAAGGGCGAGGCCTCAGAAGGATCAAGCTTTGAACTGCCCAAGGTGCAATTCCACCAACACCAAATTCTGCTACTACAATAACTATAGCCTCTCCCAGCCAAGGTACTTTTGCAAGACATGTAGAAGGTATTGGACTGAGGGTGGTTCTCTGAGAAACGTTCCTGTGGGTGGTGGCTCTAGAAAGAACAAGAGATCAACTCCATCAGTTCCATCACCAGCATCGGCACCAACAAAGAAGCTTCCTGATCTCACAACACCAAATTTCCCTCAATCTGCTTCTCAGGACCCTAAGATCCACCAAGGCCAAGACCTTAACTTAGCATATCCGCCAGCTGAGGACTACAACACTGTGTCCAAGTTCATCGAGGTTCCTTACAGCACGGAATTAGACAAGGGTAGTCTTCAGAACGCCACTTCCTCATCAACACCGTCTCAGTTGTCTGCCATGGAGCTTCTCAAGACTGGGATTGCTTCCTCAAGGGGTTTAAACTCCTTCATGCCAATGTACAATTCAACTGGGTTTCCTTTGCCAGACTTTAAGCCACCACCTGGCCTTAACTTCAGTCTAGAGGGGTTTGAAAATGGTTACGGGGGTCTTCAGGGAATTCAAGAGGGTCCTACAGGTGCAAGGATCTTATTTCCTGTGGAGGATTTAAAGCAGCAGGTTCCAACCACCAATGAGTTCGATCAGCAGAATAGAAGTCAAGGGGATTCAACTGGGTATTGGAATGGCATGTTAGGTGGCGGATCGTGGTAGATATTTTAGAGAGAAAAAAAAAGGAAGAATGAGGGTTGCTGTTTTAGCCTTTTTTTTCTTTTTCTTTTTCTTTTCTTAATGGAGGGAGTGTGGTTGTGTTTGGAGTGATCAGAACCACTAACAAAATAGGGTACATGGCTGCTGTTTCGCTTCTTTTGAATCCATTTCAATTTTTGGTCTTCTTTTCCTTTCCCTAGTAGTCCCACTTTGATTGTTGGCTTTGGTCCCAAAAGAATGTGGCTGTATTTTGAAGCTACCTTGCATTTTTATTTAGGTTAAGCAACAGGAGTATCGAGTCGATAACCTATATCATAATCAAAACTACTCATTTTTCATTTTTGGCTTTCCCGTGAGAATAATAACGCTTATTCTTGGGGTTTTACCAGGATCTTCGCGCACGGTTTGCTGCTACCACAGCAACACATCAAGGAAAAGGATTCCCATCAATACTATTGTCAGGTACCAAGAGAGTTTGGTCGGTCATGCACAACCTTCAAATTTAATGCCGTATTTAAGTATAATTGATTTTGGTTAATAAGGGCACTTAGCAACAACTTAGTGCACCAATTAACTAGTTTTTAGTGTTGGTATTTGTAAATTCTAAACTGGGATTTTGGGTGATTTATATACAGTCCTGAAACATAAAGTGAGTTGGAATGATGGCTGTCAAATCCTTTACAGCAAAAGTGGTCTCACTCACTCTTTTCCTCTCTCTCTTTTCCTTTCTTTTTGCTTGCCAACCGATCAGAAGTGTCAGATCTTAACAGTACCGCTTGGTATTTCAGATTCTTCCATCCCTTCAGCTTTCACGAAGCAACCAAATAAGATCTATAACATGACAGTAATAATACATTGGTACGATCCATGAATTAATTCTACTCAGCTAACTATCCTTTATCAACAATATAATAATAACAATAATACACTCCTGTAAGGTTATCAAACTGCACTTTAACGTTTCCCTATGCTTTCCGATCACTACCACCTTTACAAAACCTTGCTACATCGTCTCTTCCATGTCTTAACTCACTCGAGCCGAATGCGACCTAGATTTTTCTTTTTCATTCATAGTTGGTCCCATGTTTTGCAGTAACAGTTCCCTTCAGTGGTTGATGAAGGTTCGTTGAGTCACTCACTTTGGTCCAATTTGTGAACATTATTATTTTATTTATACATCTCCCACATGGGCTTCTTTTCCCTTTCTTATATTGAAAGCCAAAGAAGCTGGAGCTTGACTCTGGTCTCTCCTTTTCCAGTGGAGGGTCCTACAAACATTCCTCTTGGTAACCGTGCAGGAATATTATCCTCCACTGCGAGTGTCCTCCTCCACGTAGAGATACACCTCCTTCACTTTATCCAATATAATATTATAATAATGTACCCTTGGTAAATATTAATTCACGCTACCCTTCCTTGCTTCTAACGTGTTAAGCATATGCATATCTATTTATACATTCAAATTTAACAACTCATGGAGGAATCTACCTCTTTCTGGTTGCAAATTCATCTACTCCACAAACATCCACTAAACAATATTTTTTCAAGCATTTATTTATTGATTTGGTGTGGCAGTATATATCTATAGAATGTACTGTGATTCATTTGGATTTACGTCGGTACTATATATATATATTTTGTGATCCTAGAAGAAGGAGTCTACTATTTTTAGGGTTTGGTAAAAGCATGATTCATTGATCTACGAAGGAAATTCTCATTCCTTATGACTAAATCATGTGGGGAGAATTGATGTATGTAGGCATTGGATGATCAAAACCTAGAGGACGACCCTTTCAACCTAGGGCTTCTCTCCAATGATGACCTTTTTACATTAGGGTTTCTACGTACTAGACAGGCCCTAACATTAAGGACAGAAAGGGTAATTATTCACGTAGCTGCGGGACCATATATGTGCAAGCAGGTGATCATTCATTTTTCTAACGAAATCATGTTAAGAAATGTACACCTTTGGGATCGTCTCGGAGCAATTTGTTTGGCTACATATGGCAACATTTTTAAGTGAAGACACAAGAAAGAATGGGCTATACCTAGCTGCTTTGTATAAATTTTTATTGCAAATCCAACTAATTCCCTCCATTGACCAATATAAATACTTGTTACATCCTTCTTACCCAAATTTACTCTATGAAAGATGCTGCTCAAGATATATGTATGTAGCGTTGGCCCAGTTCCTGATGTTACTTCATACATATCAACAATTCTAGCTAGCTACCTTATTATAGATTTCTAGATTCCTATAACCGTCGTGTTTATGACCTGTGATCACGCTGTGCCTTAATACTTGGTATTCTCAGCTTAATGCTTCATTTTTTCAACCGTTTTTTTTTAAAAGTAAATGTAGTGCATGTTTAGTAAGTAACACTGAATTCAACTCATTGTGATCTTTTTTAAGCAACATAGATTACTTTTGCTTCGATTTCAACATCATTTTCTCCCGCGAAATTAAATACACTAGTAAACTTACATGTCAGTGTCTTGATTTATGGAAATGTGCATGCGAAGAGGGCGGAATATTTTTCACGAGTTAAAATTTATAAAATTATTAAGAAGTTGATTTTAAGTTTAGGTGAGTTTTACAAAATCAGCTTATAAGATTTTGCTTTCACTACAAGAAAAACATGAAATAAAATCAATTTTAGAGACAAAAAATAATTAGTTGTTATAGTAACTAAATTAGAGACCATTTTAAAAATAAATAAAAAATGGTTTCTAAATTAGTTTCTATTATTGTTAAATGATTTCTAAATTAGTATCTAAATAGCTACCAAAGTTTTAACTACCAATTATTTAGTTTCTATATTTGGTAACAAAAATCTTGATTGTTAATTAGATACCAATTAAAAATCATTTAACAATAATAGAAATTAATTTAGAAACCAAAATTTTTTTAGTCTCTAAAATGGTCTCTAATTTAGTCACTATAGCAACTGATTATTTTTTGTCTCTAAAAATTGGTTTCTATTTCATGATTTTCTTGTACTGTTTAAGTTTAAGGACACCAAATCAGACAATCCTATGATGGGGAGGTTAACCCCCACACCTTCTGGGCTGAAACCCAGACGATGCCAAACTATACTAGCATGACTCTTACACTCACTTATATACTATAAAATGTCTTTATCTCTAGTCGACATGAGATTTTTAATAAAAAAATGCAATCCTTTAGTTTTCTTCTACTTTATCCATGAACATATATATGCTTCCTCACTCATTGTCAAAATTGAAGATAAACACACATTCAGGGAAATGCCTTAGATTGCATGCTTAATCTTCAAACCCCCCAATGAAAATAACAAAAAAAATTTTCAAGCAAAGATTAAATTAATTAAAGCGAACAACTCATGGGTGTCCCAACCCTTATACAAGTGTCAAAACAAATCACAAGAAAACATTCAAAAACATATCAACAAATTGAAAAACTTGTAAGAACCGATGTTTTCTAGAGCAACAACTCTGCATTTTCCAACACAATAGAAAAAAACAAAATAAAACATAATGCAGCAAATCCGCATATTTCCAACACAAAATAAAATATTGTTGCTTCCATCCTAAAAGTTGCACATCTCACACTCCTTCTATTGTCTCCTGCACCTTCTTTGGTCTCTTTCCGCTGCATCATTTTTCGACCAAATGATACATAATCGTGTCGCCATCACAGGGAACTTTAACACACCTAGTGATGCTAAACCACAACCTGCACATAGAACAAAACCTTCAACCCCTCTCAGCCAACACAAGAAAATGAAAAATAAACCCTTGGATTGTATAAAGACCTAGTAACTTATTTGCATCTGAGTTAAAGCATAGAGACAACGAGCATACATTATAGCCATTCAGATTCGCAAATATAAATGAGTAAATTTTATGCAAGCAGATTTATTTAGTTGCCATGTTAATGCAAATTAAGGGAGACAACAACCAGTCAGAAAAAGAGAAAATATCTTTCCTTACTTTATGTTTCATCCAAGTCCAAGACTGGACTTGAGTCATGAAAAGGATTTTTTGTGCATCAACCTTTTGCTTGATTAAAAATAGTCTGGACTGTTCAAAATGATTAATTAGGACATTGTGGTTCACTAAACTAATACCAAGCCAACTGTTGCACAACTTCCAAACTACATTTGACACAATACATGTAATAAGATTGTGTGAAGTTGTCTCCTCCTCCCTCCCACATAGGGCACACAATGTGTCCCTCAAGATAACTCCCATTTTGAACAGATTTTGTTTGGTTGCTATCTTGTTTGAAAAAATCCCTCCAAACAAGGGAGTAGTAACCTTTAAGCTCCACAACACAAAAAATGATTTAGATATACCCCCTGCATCATGATTAACTAACTTTGTATATGCAGACTTTACTGAGAAGCTATAAGATGGAGGGTCTCTCCATAACCATTTATCTTCCTTATTTGAATGTAAAGATGATTGTGATATACAGACTGATAGTTGTCGTTTTGCTGTCAAATTAATATGATTCTAGCGTAGACTTGTCTAACACTAGAGATATGATAGTAATTGTGGACAAATGTCCCCAAGTCGTCTCCCAACGAATCCAATAGTAAAATCAGTTGATCAGGGTTTAAAATCTATCTGCAGGCAATAAAAGTTTGCAATAACAATAAAGATAAAAAGGGGGTTTGAGATAGTTGTGCAAAAAATATAAAAGAGATTAAAATAGCAAATAAAAAGCGGTTGATCCCTAGTTCTTCCACCATTGAATTCTTCACAGGTT
>Ga0123342_1006995_pt1 | contig 15225 bp, 8 predicted proteins | sample Turbeawhitnodule_FD_89960 | JGI IMG/M metagenome (GOLD analysis project Ga0123342, IMG submission 89960) | Root nodule microbial communities of legume samples collected from Mexico - Turtle bean Mexico white nodule | ecosystem: Host-associated > Plants > Roots > Nodule | place: Mexico: Nepantla... | reverse complement strand
TATTTGATTAATTAAAAAATGAAGAAAATTGTTATTGAATTTGGAAATAAATAGATAAATGAAAAATTATTGTATTTGGAAAATAAATAGAGAATTATTGTTGTGAATTTGCAAAATAAATAGCTTCAGAAGTAATGATTTTACAGAACACGTAATGATGAAAAAAAATTAATTTTTAACATTACATAACTTACTACCCAATATATAAACAATAAAATTAAAAATTATGACGTGGCACGACTTCAGTATGACAGGGCATAAGTTGTGCCAAGTTAGCACGACTTCAATATGACAGGGCAGAAGTCGTACCAAGTTTGCACGACTTTAGTATGACATGTCAGAAGTCGTGCCTAATTGAGACGACTTCTGCATATGAAGTCGTCCCAATTAGGCACGACTTGCCTAAATTTGTAAAATTTTTTTAAACGGACCCCATTTTGATAAAAACAAAAAATAATAACCCCATCATGATAAAAAACCATTTTCTGCATCATGGTTACGAGTTTCTATTATGATATTGTTTACCAATCTTAGGATAATTATATTGAGTTATATATTAGTTTGCATTGTTTAAATATGTTTTAAAAACATTAATATGCTTTGTTCCCGTTTAGTTGGATAAATGGTTAAATAAATGTGCTTTTAACAACCTTGGAATAATTCTATTGATTTGCATGTTTGGTTCCATGGTTTGTTGTGGCTTTGTAATTATGTTTAAGATGTTACAATTACAATCCATAAATTTCAAATTATGCAAGGTAGATTTAACTTTTAGACGTAATTATGTTACAACTGCTAACATCTTCTAAATTATATAATCCACAACTACTAAGATATAATTTACTTTTTCATTACAATTGTATTATTAGTAAACGCATCTTAAAAACTATAATTCGTATAGAATACAAAGCACAAAGTCATAATTTTAAAAATCAAAGTTGATACATCAGGGTCAGAACAAATATACTTATAATATGAAGGTGTAACAAGCAATAATAATATAACAAATAATAATATCACATTCTGTAATTAAATCAAAACATCCAAATGTATACGTCACCCTTAATTAATCTCCACTATAAGCTCAAATCAATTTCTACAATATTCGATATCTATGTAAGATTACATTATTATTAAATTACTACTAAAACTATCGCTTTTGTACATTTTTATCAAAATGTAATAACCTTATTTTAACCATGAACTTAAATGCTTTAAAATACATATCATCAAACATTAAAACACTCTAATTTAAATCATGCAAATAAAACACAACTAATAATTATAGTCCTATATTTTATATCTTTACTAAAAAAACATACTGTAAAACATAATATAAAATCCATAATATTTGTAATTCCTAATTAATTTAATCGTAGAAGAGAGTGTGTCTACATTTTTCTCACACACACTGCAATTTACCAACAAAAAAAATATTTGTTTTGGTAAGGAGTCACGAGAAGCTTTGAGTTGTATCGAAATTAAGAGATTCTTTGAATCCAATTATATGTAGATATAATAATGAGGTTCTGAATTAAAAAAATAAATTGGTAGAACAAAGGAATTTGGAACAAGGTTATCTGCCTAGTGCTTTGCCACCTTATGCCAAACAACACAAACGTTATTGCAGTTACAAATACGATAATGTAAATGCAAATCATCATGCTGCTTACTGAGCAAGTAAAAATCAGCATGTTAGGTTACAAACAGTTTGGCTTATGTCACGAGAAAGGTTTAACCGTGTCTTACAGATGGTGCTTTTGGGGGAAAATGAATGCTTATCTCGTTTGAATAAGGAGGGGTCGTGTGGCAATCTTATCAAAGAGGGAGTCTTCTCACTGTATTCTATAAATCACACAAAACATTGTTGAAAGACATAAGCAAATCCCAACATGGACAACAATAACACTGACTGCATGTAGATCTTGTTTTGGAACAAAAGAAGACTCAGTGGCCTTATAATCACCGGCCTTTCTCCACATTATAATTCTGATGGCCTTCTGACCTTCCTCTTTCCAAGTGCTTTGGTTGTTGATTCCATCCATCGGTGTGGTGGTGGGCCGGATGACTGTCCGATTTTTTCAGTTTGTCTGATGAACTCTGATAAGATGATTTTCCTTTGCTTGATCCTTTGTCAGATGATTCTGACCCCTTACCTTTTTCAGGGTTTGGCACAGAGTGAATTTCAGACCCTCCATATGTTTTTGGGGATGGAATTGATTGATGACGCTCAGATCCTTTTCCTTTTTCCACATTGTGCGACGAGCGACTTGAGTCTCGCCCTTTTTCCAAGTTTTGGAGTTCATTTGCAATCTGATTTCGGGCCACCTTCAAAAGGTTCAGTCTGGATGTCAGTTTTGTGAGTGCAGAAGGAGAGGAATTTGCTCCCTGTTTTGAAAGCATTTTGAATAAATAAGTCTATCTAGTCTATCTAGTCCTATCAATTGGCAATATCAAGGTTTATCCCAGTGATACACAAGAAACTATTTAGTCACGAGGCTAACTGGTAGGTCACTATCTTCCATAACAACTCAAATTTTACCTTGCATTAAATAACTTTATTTCATTTCTTCATAAAATGTTGTAAAAGTGAAAATGATGTTGGAATCCAAAATAACATGGATAAAAAACGTTTACATTCTTTTTGTAGAAAATGTTATATAATGAAATTAATTTGATAGAATAGGAGCTACTTGAAATTAATGTTATAGACTTGTCATTTTATTGACTTTTGGATGAATAATGGGTATTTGGTAGTAGTTATGATTACACAATAAAGAAAATGTTTGAGCTACTTGAACTAGATCAAACTAGATCGCTTAAACTAGATAAAGTTTAAGAAACATACCTCGCCCTTTGAACTAGATCGCTTGGAGCTACTTGGTGGGTGTTTATTTGGTAAAGGTGTTGACTCTGGCTTTCGCTCAGTATCACTTTCTGCTCCGACTGTATGAGTGTCTTGTTGAGTCCTTATCGTAACCTTGGTTTAAGAAATGATAAAAGTTGCGAGTTACAATCATCATTTTTAGCAAATATACTTATTTTCTAGTATAAAAACCACATGAAATGAAAGACCATCTTTGGCTTTAAAACGAGAAAAGCTTAGAGGTAACAACCCAAGGAAAGATGCAATTGGTTGTTTAGCTAGCAACTATAAACACCATAAATATGTTCGGGAGAAAGACAAAATGTTCTATGGAGTTCAAATAAGTAACAAGATAAAGCATGTCTGGGGTATTGATTTCCTATGACAGCATAGAAAGAGAAAACAAGATCTGAGCCTTTTTTATTATATTATTGAATTACTTTTGGTTTTAAATGTATCATAATCATATACTTAATTATGAGTTTATTGTCTCTCCCTGCAATATTGCTCTTAAAGATTGACATTTCTGCATGTGGCAGATACTTTGGAATAAATCCTCCACTGTTGATTTACCTTACTTCCTGATCTATCAGATTGTGTTGAGGCAGCAGCTTCAGCATCTGCCTTGTATTTTCTGGTAATAAAAGTAAAATTTAGTTATCCGTACAATTTCGATGGAAAAAGAAACAGTTGAGTGGAAACAAAAACCATCAAAGCAAATAGAACAGTTAAGTGCCAAAAGAACTTCTACACAAACGTGGAAAGAAATATTGAGAGCAAAAAAAGTTGTATGAACATTGAAGCAATTAGGCGTTCTAGATTGTTAAAGAAGAAGAAGAAATGCAATATTAAACAAAAGAGTAATGATAAACATACAATCTTCTTTCTTGATTTGACATTTGTCGTGGTTGATTAGAGAAATCTGGAGTAGTTCCAATATTCTGCTTAACTTGTGCATTAAGCCTCGCCGCAAGTTCCTCAACCTTTGACTCTAAATTGGCAAGATCTGCTTCTACCAGAGCTAATGCTTCAAGCTCTGCTTTGTTCTGTGTAAAATTCGAATATTATGAAATAGTTGCATGATCAAAATTCAAACCGTCTTTCACTGAATTTGACAAGACTTATCACCAATATTGGCTAAATCATAAACAAGAGTCCTACCTCAAGAGCTGCCCGAAAATTCTTTTCCTTGTTCAACTGTTCCTGTAGTCTAGCAACCTGCGAAAAGAAACTTTAGGAAACAAAATCTCAATTTTTTTATATGGAGGAAGACGGTAACATCTCTCATAATGGACATACATCTTGCTCAAGAGAAAGACGACGCTCGTCCAAGGCTTTCTTTTGATTCTCCACTTGAGATTGCACCTCTTCATTTGCCTTCACCTACAAGGGCAACCCAAACTCATCAATTGACTTCAAAAAATTGATAGATATTTAAACAATCTGATCTAGAAAGGAATTGAAGAACATACCTGCTCTGCAACTTGAGTTTGTAATTCTGACCTGGCAGCTTCAAGCCTTTCAATTTCATCCCTACCGTTAGAAATATAAATTAGTCACACAGAAACATGAAAAAACTAACGATAGACATGCACATTCTCTGCTCCTTAAATCAAAGTGTTAACATCAAGTTATGGTAAACATTTAGAACCACTGAAATAAGCTTTCTCTAAATTTATATTTAAGTGGCTATAAACTTCCAGAAGTTATGGACGAGGTCACTCTAACAAAAAATTTGGACGCGGAAAGACAGTTAAGAGAAGGAACTTTTTCTTTCCTACTCAACTTTCCTGGTTCTTAACATAAGAACGAAAACATACCTATTTTGATCTTTCCATGAAATTCCAGGTAAATATGGATATGATACTAGATTCTTGTTAACATAAATTCAAGAATACAAATATATAATAAAGCAGTTAGGCAGGAGTGTTTGATCCTTCAATTGCATAATTGAGAGATGCATAAATAGGCAGCAAATTAGATAAAATAGGAACTACATAAGAGGAAGATAATCATATAATTGATACATGTTAATTACTTACTCCTCTTCAATAGGAAAATCAATGGATTCCATGGAGAGATTCTTCCTTGCCTGCACAGAATGCAAAAGAAGAGAAAAACCACTAATTTATTATACGGATGTAATTTAGCTCAAAGAAAAGCAACTAAATGGAAGTAAATTTTAAAAATAAAAGAGAAAGTTTTAATCAACTTAAGAAAAGTGATAAAGGCATAATTGACAAGGAAAATAATCAATTCACCAAATTTTAAAGATTTACTTACTGAGGTGCGCCCCAATGTGTTGCGATGACGAGGTGCTGGGCCATTGGACATGGTATTGGATTTTTTTATAAATGAAGCAGGGCTAGGAGAATTTAAATTAAGCAATGTAGCTTCATCAATAACATCTCCAACATTATCAACAGGCTTATTGGACTGATCACCGTAGTCAGTCTTCTTTGGACTCGTGAGATATTCAGAGCTTTTGAAATCTTTTTGTTGAGCCAGTGAGCGTTCTAGTGACTTTGATGCTAACTTTTGAGTGGCTTTGGATTTTTCAGTCAAAACTGAGGATTTTGAACTTGAACTAGCACGGTCATGCTCCTGTTCATTACCAAAAACAATCAAATAAAATTTTCGCCCTTCCTCTCTCCTCCTAGTTCTCCACATACAGGTTGCAGTGATTGCAACAACACAAGTAACAATTTTGGAGGAATTAGTGTCAGGATGCTCAATGACCACATCAACATTATATAATTAGTTCAAATAATAATTGAAGTTATTGCAGTAGTTTAAGAGCTAGGGTTGGGGCCCAATTGAAGATAGGAACTAAACATTGAAAGAAGAAATTGTGGAAAGTTCCAAGGCAAATTAATTACTATGCTATGTTCATTGTTTAGCACAAAGAGATTACATATCTCTTTCCTTCTCAGTGCACATACTACTTTTAGATTATCCTTTCTATATTTATACGAATAATTAATGATAACCATGCCACTTCTTGTCTAATCATAGATTCGTTTGAATGAAATAGTACCAAATAACCAGAAAAGCCCCGAAAGAATTTTGGACAATACTTTTTCAGTGATCGCGAAATAAATAAAATTAGGTTTGAACCTCATCATGGGCATCATCGGCCTCTGAATCTTCAGTTCCAGTGTACGATTCACTACCAAGATCACCATCTCCATCACTATCATGTATTGATTCCTCATAATCTTCTTCTTCATCATATTCTTCATCATCATCATCATAGGACAAATCATCATCAGTTGCCCGCTCACTCTCAGATCCACTATCTTCGTCTGAATCAGTGTATATGTCCGGGGACATGGAACCTTCCTGTTAGAACACTGAGAACTTAGCAATGTGAAGAGAGAAAAACAATAACAATCAAGCATTAGCCCATTAGGTGGAGTCAGCTGCATGGATACATTGATATTAATTGGTTCCATTAAAAAAAAGCATGTGTTAAATTAGACAGAGGGAAAGAACTCCACTAGGCAGTTTCAAATTGACAATCATCCATTCAATATTTGCAAAAATATTTCATGTAATGTATTCTCTAATGAAAAGGAATTCAACCAACACGTAAGTAATGCACTACTTCTAAATTAGAAAAAATAAATTGTACCAGAGGCAAGTTCAATTGAACATGCAAGCATAAAACGTATAAGAATGTTTAAGAATACGATACAGTTTCATAGTTTGTGTATGGAAGCCATGAAAAAAAATCAAAACATAGTTACCCCAAATATGCTGCTATATTCCTCTAATAAGGTTATACAAATTGCTTGAGCATGGTTTGCCGCAGCAGCAGCTTGTAAAAGTTGAATAGAACCATCACCACCTACATCAAAATCATTTTCAATTTCACATTCTCCGGCCAAAAGGGGCCGAAGAAGTAAAGGCGCCATGCAAGCTGCCACAGCTGAGGAGCTCATTCTATTCACAGCTTTGCGTGAAGCCACAATTTGCATCATCATGAGTATTCTGTACAAGAATGAAATCAATAACTTGCATTATCAAAACATTATCTGAAAAATAGAAATATATGGTGCAAAATAAAAATCTATTCCATTATATAACCCAAAGTGTAAGTATAATAAATGAACTTACCCATTATCAAAGTAAGTATTCAATCAAAAGTTACATCAAGGAGACATTGCCAATAAAACTAAAAAGTATCCATGTGACTAGTAGTTCTATCAGTCCAGAGGTGGGTATATGGATCCAAGTCTGGGGCCTAAGGGATACAAACCATATTTCTTTAAACTTGCATAATCATATACAATTTGTAGGTTAAACTGACAGATTTTGCGAGCTTAATTAGTGAGCTTTGGTGCTTTTAGTGGACAATAATCAAACATTTAAAAGGCACGTACACTAGTATGCTTGTCCTTTTGGTTTAATCAACTCTATCATAAACCATGAATTCAACATATACAGGATTTTGAATGTCCAAGACTATACCAAATCAAGAAATAATTTGATGATTAAACTAATAACTAAATAATAAGAGTATTAATATTATAAACCTTAAAGTTAAGCATATAAGATAGCCCAAAAAAAAGCAATAAATGGATTATAAATAAAAGAAATTAAATGAAAAAATATAAAGTTATCAATCAAACACCTTTGCAATAAGCGGCGATTTGGTTCGGGGAAAGTGTCATTTATTGCTTCACGCATAGTAGCAACCCTACTACCACGCTCAGATCCTAATTATTGAAGCAATTTCAAATAATGAAATATAATTAAACTTCATCATGATATCTACATAAATTAAAAAAATAAATTATTGCGGTAATTTCTAAATAAAATTAAACAACCATCAGAGAATAAATTGTAAAAAAAGCAAAAAAATTGCATTAAAATTAAAAGTTTTCGTGTGCCAATTCATGCATTCTAAATTTCAATGGAAAAACTTTTGATTTGACAAGCATTAGAGAAAATAAAGTTTACAACGACATAAACAATGTGACCAAAATGAGGTAAAGATGGAAGGACGGGATAACACTTACGACAAGATTCTAACAGTGCCTTGCAACAAGATGCGGGGACTGGAGAAGATGGCAATTCGCGAAGTACATGCTAAAAACTTATGGAAATAAGAAATAATAATAATAATAATAATAATAATAATAATAATAATAATAATAATAATAATAATAATAATGTATTACTAACATGGAATCATCACTTTGGTTTACCATGAAAATACCTTAATACAGTCTCCAATAACATGTGCATCCTCATCTGGAGAAAACTCAACTTTTCCTGCAACCATGTGTTATACCCATGAGCATAAAATCTTATGAGTGATTTTGATCAAGAAAAGGGGAAAACGGCAGAACTTCAAATTTTCATCCATAGTATTATTACTTTTAAAAGATTGACCCATGCATATTAAATGTTTATGAAAAGAAGAACATATTAAGTGAAATCTAAATTTATAGCGGAAGATAATATATTTATGGATAACGATATAAATTCAATAAATTTTATTAGAATATAGTATAAATTATTTTACGTAGATTTTAAGTTTAACTTAATATTCCAAAGAAAAATTTCATTAAATGAGTAGTGTTATGTTACGAGGAGTTATTCTTCATCAACCTATTACTTAAAGTACTCATCTGACAAAGGCTGAAATATAGTTGGAGCTCTTAATGCTTCAACATGTGAGAATATATAGTTAAAAGATTAGGTATAAGAAAAGCACAAACCTTGTTCATATTCTCGAACTCGACGTTCAACCTCATCAACATCAGCTGCTTGTCGTAAGATTCCTTCCACATTTGCTCCTATATTATAATATTTTTAGATTCATATGAAACACATTAACCATTTACAAATACCACTCAGTATTTTGTCTTGGTAATCACTTAAGAAAAATAATGTTTATTCGCACCTCTCTTTATAACAAAAACAATAAATAAAACCTAGTAGCAAAGTCATCGATCGGTGGAATAAATCGAGTACCAATTTTTATTGATAAGGTTTATCTTACTTTCTCTAAGAAACACCAATGCATTAACTAGGCCAAATGAGGTAAATTTTTTAAGCAAAATAAAGAGCTACAATTTCCGTTAGTTATATTTATCATGCACTTAACATCAATTATTTTGTTGCATTAAACATGCATTTACATACATATATACAAAGCGAGATAAAGAGAGAAAGAAAACCCACCATGCTCTTCTATGAATGTTAGGGCTTTCTCCAAAAATGATGGAGTTCCATCAACATCCTCCAAAGCAAGTAAAATTGGTCGACCAATAACAGTAGATTTAGCTGGTTCTCTATCTTTCACTATAAAAGTGTGGAAAATCGTATGAAAGAAAATTAAAAGTGATAGTCTTTTACTATATTAAGCATAAGTATTATCGCATAAAAAATTATAATTGAGACACTCAACACAAATCATAAGTGTTATTCAAGAAAAAAAAAGACAAAACATGTTATAAAAACAACCCAAATGCACATAAGAGACTCAATCACATAATATAAATTTAACAACATTATCACTATCACGGTGGAAATAGAAGTGTAATATTCATATCAAAGATCAAATAGGAAGGAAACAAACTTAATAATATTTGTTGTAATAAATATTTACATGATGGTAATAAAATTGTTTATTAAACCATTGTATATAGATTATGAACAACATTTGTAGTGTATGAACTACTGGGTATTAACTTTGGCCAAATGCATAGGTAAAGCACAATTATAATAAGAGCATACACTGGTCCAAAGAAATATCAATTGAATCATTCTGATCGTTCCTGGAGATACCATTTTGCTCCGTTCCATTAGTAGCACTGGGTGCCAGTGTTAAAGCATTCTCGAGTGCAGTCTTCCACTCATATAAATCCTCCATAGTTTCAGCCTACAACACCAACAATGGAATGATATTTAGAAGATAAAACAAAAAAAATTCATCCTACAATATTTATCTATGTTTATCTTTGTGTGTGTTAAATCGATGAATGTATATCATGCATATAAAGAACATACAATTAAAAAGAAAAAAAAAATAGAGCATCACATAAGCAAATATCTTTCTAATGAAAAAACATCTCCTCATTGAAAATTTATGAAAAGGAAAATAAAGCACCTTAAGTGTGAATGCTCGTCCATCATGAACATCAGGAAATTGTACAGTCAAAAGTTTCTTATCTGCTTTTATGACAACACTACAAAATTTTATAAAAAAAGTTACATGAGGTCAAGAAACTTTACAATGTTGCTATTTTGAGAATGCAATCATAAAATTTAAACAAAAAACACAATAATGTGTAGATGTGAAAAACAAGCCAACCTGCCTGAATTGTTGAGGTCAATGCCTCCAAGGGTCAAATTAACTTCATTCCCCTTTTGAGGGATTGCATTCTACAAAGCATAAAACACAATGATGGAGAAATATGAATATGTTAACAAGTTTAGAAGAAAAAATCCTCCTAATAAACATGTTAGATTTACATATGTGTATGTTTATAAGGTTTATTTTTATTTCACACTACTCACTTAAAACAATTTATAATGAAATGATATAAAGAATTTTTGGAAAAGTAATAATGTTCATAATCATAACAAAATCTTATAGTAAAAGCAAAATTACATCACCCTATAAAAAAATAGTAAGAAAATTCAAAATTCTAACTTTATACATAATTAATTAACATTCTACTCTTTTTTTTATCATAATCGACATAATTTCAACCTCAAGGCAAATCCTATTAAGATTTATGCCTACTCAAATAAGAATAACTAATAATGTAATAGTGTTTCAGGTGAGAAAATATACATATGCACCTAAAATTTAATCATATAAAGTCATTATGTAGAAAATATGATTAACATTTTTTTTATAAATAAGTATAAAATATTATGACTTTTATAAGATAATGATGACTTTCATAATAAATATAATTATAAATACTCCAAAAACTTTAATGTAAACAAAAATAAATTTACTTCCATTATCTTTTAACATAATCATAATCAAAGTACCTAAAACTTTAAAAACTAAACCCAACAAGTAAGTATTTATTCTCAAATTGAATGAATCTCACAATACAAAGAAAACCAATTAAACAATATGAACAAAGTAGATACTAAAAAATTTACTTACTGGATCACTTCGGAAGAAAACAAGTGAAGTTTGTGTTAAAATAAACCATCTTTTCTTCCAAGATGTCCATCCAATTCCTATACATTAAGAAATACACACTATATCATAATCAAATCAGAAACTCCTCAAACCTGCCAAGAGTATAAATATAGTTTTCCATTCCAATAATACTATACATTTTATAAAAATATGAAAATTTAACATTGGAATGATTAAAAGAAGAGTCATTAGAGATAAAAAAAAAGGCTAATGTTGTTTGTTCTTAAAAAGAAAATAGTGGTGTTATGAATTCTTTTGCTTATTTATTGCGTAAATAACTATCCCCTTGCATTTTTACTATACAAATCTCATCTTTATAACGAAAACCTATATGAAACTTTATTACTTTAGTAAAAACATGCTACAACTACATCCAAAATGCTCTCAAGCCTTAAAAAAACTATTAATTAGATCATTTACATGTTAATACTTTCAAGGCAATCTCTTCCCTATATGTTTTTAAGCCTATATGTCAACATATGTAATTAATATATTAAATTCAAATGTTATGACAATGTGGTTCATTAATTAATTTGTTCCAAATGAATGAATTGTTTCTTATTAATCAAAGAATGAGGATAAACAAAAGTATCATTAGCATTACCAAAAAACATCTATGAGCAAATGCTACCATTTTTAAATTTTTATGGTTTAACCAGAGTGGTATTGAGACACATTATTATGTTTTGGACTATGATTATCCAATAAGTGTAAAATACTTCAAATTTTTATATTTCATACTTAAAAGGAATTATCTCACGACCTTGATAGAGGACGAGTGTCGAACAACTCACACCATACAACATTTTGTGATGTTGAATTTAATAAGATAATACAAAATTACATTTTGGAATTGTTGTAATTTACAAATATAAATTTTTTATGGGTTTTCATAAGAGAGGTGATGTTTACAAAGATATGAAATACATAAAAAGAGAGTAATTTAATATGTACAAGAAAAAATTATACATAATCATCCGTATTTTACACTCATTTTTGTTCTACGGTTAAACATTTTTGTTATGAGTTATGAGTATCATTCATACCATAAAAGAAAAGACATTAAAGTTGCTCCCAATTGCTACTACAAACCATAAGTGTTTAGCTCCTTAAAACAAAATATGTAAGTTAATAGAGAAAAAAAATACCTTTAGATGATATAAAAAGTGGTCCACTTTTGAAAATCTACAAAAAAATGAAATTATATAAAATTAATTGAAGGATAACATGAACATGGAAACATTATTCACTTCAAAATAGCTAAATTCAACAATGATTTTATTTTTCAATTTGTGTGCCTTTTATCACCGTATATTTAATTATAATATGCTTGAACTCTAATAAAAGAAAAGCTTGAAGAAGAAGGATTGTCACAAAATATTTTACTCAAGTAAATCATCAACATGGACAAATTTATAATGCCACAATCATGCTTCCGTTAAGCAATAATTTTTTTAATTGGTCCAAATTCACACAAAATCATATGTCTGTAGAGGATAACTATTACCATATTGCCAGTGCCACTTGGAGAACGTTGTGGATGATCTTGTGACCCAGATTGGGAGTTAATAGAACAAAAAGAAGCACTACCATTTCCCTATAAAATGAACAAATAATTACATGACTTTTCTTTCACCATTCAAATAAAGATATAATAAAAAATTTCATGCATTTAAAGTTATTGACAATTAACAATTAAATGTTTTAACAATTAAATGTTTTTTTACCTGAGACAATTCTGCATTTGTGTTGGTCATATCTGTGATCCCAAAATCACAGAAGTGTATCAAAATGCTTACCTAGCAAAAATACCACGTTCAATTGATCAGACCTTGCATCCATATTAATCAAAATGACATTCAATTAATTGTCTTCACATACATTAACAACAACAAAAAGTGTACAAATTATAAAAGATAAAAAAAACATTGATTTGAATGAATAATGTAGCATACCTGGTTTTGGAATCAATCAAACGCAACAAAGTTTGAAGAAGGAGAACATCTTAAGAGGTGTTGGAGGAAAAAAACAAGAAAGAAAAAACGTGAAAGTGAAAATAGTATTTGTGTCTTTCTTTGTCTTTGCTTTTGTGTTTCTCTCTCTTCTCTAAATGGAATGTTAGGCGAGAAATGTTTGGATGGTCATTCAAAAACAAAAATCCTCAATTGAGAACGAGTCTTACTAATCTATAACACATGGACACTTCAACCTTAAAACACGAACCAATTAAATGAAAAACATTACACAAATTTCAATAACAAATGATTATTTGATTATTTGATCACTCTCTTTATGTTTTGTATGATACTCTCGTATTCTTATTATAAAATTTTCATATATCACAAAAACAGTCAGTTATATAAATTTTTCTTTCTCTTTATAGTTAGAAGATATTTAGAGTACCTAAAAGTAGAAATATTTTATGTTAAACAAATCATAGAATATTTGTGAAAAAACTATGTTGATATAATAGAATTTTTAAAAATATTAAAATAATAATACTTAGTAAATAGGAAAAAAAATCTTCCGGAATTTGTTTCTGAAAATACAATTAGTAAATACTAAAGCGTAAGGAATTTCATGGACCAAATGTCAACGAAAATATTCTACTTAGTGTTTGTGTTGGTGAAAAGTCAAGTTATTTTCATTGAAAATTAAAGTATTGGTGAAAAATGCTTTTAAAGTACTAAGTAATAAATGAAAATATAAAAGATATTGGCCATTAGATATAATTTTTACTATACTGAGTTTAACACGCCCCTTTTAATTTTTTTATTGTAGGCACATGTATTTAATTAAAAAATATTTTTATTTACAAAAGTTTTGTATATTCATTTTGACTGTTTCTTCCCACCTCCATATCTTCTTTTGCCACCTCCATACACAAAATGAAAATACATTTTTATCCATCTTATGAAGCTAAATAAGACTTTCGGATTATGTAATCCAGAAATTAATCATGCATATGAAAAAAGGCTTATAGATTATGTAATCCGGAAGCTAATTACAAATTTGAAAAATGAATTCCGAATTACATAATCCAGAATAATATAAAGGGGCAGTTTTGGAAATTTAAAAATATATGGAGGTGAGAGAAGAAGGTATGGAGGTGCAGGAAGAAACAGTCATTCATTTTCGTACTCCATTGATAACTGATAAAAGGCAGTTTCTTCCTGCATCCCCACTTTTTTCTTCCTGCACCCCACACTCTTATACAAAGACGAAATCACTCTTATTAGTTTTCAAAATTCTAAACATATCCCTAATATGAAAAAACCCTAAAATGAAGGCAGCGTTGATTTTCTCATTTGCGCAGTGTTTTTCTTCCTCTCCCACAGCAGCATAGCAACGGTACCTCCACAACATTCTTCTTTCAATCTCACACATTTCTTTTTGGTGATTTAGAGTGCTCTTCACAAAGAAGTAAGTAAATTTCTTTGTTTTTCGGATTTACAGATCCGTTTTTTTCCATGGATTTATGTTTCCGTAATCATTTTTTCACATTCCAAACTTATGGATCTAGTAAAATCCCAAATTTTTGATTCCAGGAATGTTTTGGATTTCGGGTTCTGATAAGCTTCCGAATTTATGGATCCGGTAAGCTTCCGAATTTATGGATCCGGTATTGTACCGGATTGATGTGTCTGGAATAATGAGTTGCTTTTTGTGTTTGTGTTACTCAAATTAGTAAACAACAATTATATTGGGTCAATGTTTTGTAGTGTTTTGCTTGGTATTATATTTAAACTTTATTTAGTGTTTGGGTCAACAATTATACTAGGTTTTGTAGTGTTTTGTAGTAAACTTTATTTAAATTTGACATTGCAGTTGATATCCAAGGATAAAGATGATCAGTGATTGTGGAAATGCAGAACGGTGCTCTTTTCAAATTTTAGATCAAGGGTAATGTTGGAGTTTTAAAAGTTATGGGGGTGCAGGAAGATAAACGTGGGGTGCAGGAAGAAGAAGCCCTGATAAAAATAGTGACATGTGATTTTTGTTGGCTTGAAATAAGTACTGCCATAACAGTATTTTATTTACTACGTAGAGTGTTATTTGAAATGGACAATATAAACTCATATATATATATATATATATATATATATATATATATATATATATATATATAAAATATAGAGCTTTTTTATTTTTTTTTTTTTTGATATTTATTAAGAGATAT